>Ga0265797_10000230_pt1 | contig 106179 bp, 112 predicted proteins | sample P2T30metagenome_FD_192433 | JGI IMG/M metagenome (GOLD analysis project Ga0265797, IMG submission 192433) | Plant litter microbial communities from East Loma Ridge, Irvine, California - P2 T30 | ecosystem: Environmental > Terrestrial > Plant litter > Unclassified | place: USA: California... | reverse complement strand
CGGGCACCTATGCCGACCCCCTGACCTTTGCCTCTGCCCCTGGCGAGTTCAACCAGTGTGAGATCATATACGATCCGTACACGAAAAAGTACTTGCGCTTCGAGGACTTCTGCGCTCAGTGCGACACGGACTGGAAAGCTAGCCCGCGCATCAACCACATCGATCTCTGGACTGGCAGTACTACTGTGAATGGTGGCCAGGAACAAATCCAGTGTGAGAACGATCTTACGCCAGCAGAGAGGAGCCAGACTATCGTGAGACAGCCGAGCCAGAATCTCCCAGTGGACAGTAAGTCGCGAGCCATAACGAGGCTCTGGGAAGAGGCTGACATGAGATATCAGCGACCAAACTGTACGTCAAAGGTGCCAGCCCGGCCTGCCGAACCAGTCACGTCTTCCCCAGTTACAACATTGGAGACTATTGCTAGACCCCATAGAGTATTTTCCAGGGTCCAAGAGTCTCAGTGCGATTCGTTCGATGGACTCGGTAACTTTACAGTCGTTTCCGTATCATAGTGAATAAAAGAATGTCGATGAGCTTTCTGAAGTGCTGATCCGGATCTCTTGGCTGCAAAGCTTAGCACATTGGCATGTCATCTTCGTGTTTGACCCTATGGACGTACCATGCTGCATTTTCTCTCGCTTGCGAAGCTCGTCGGCTTCACAAGTGTCAAATCTGTTGGCAGGGTAAAGAAAGGGACAGTGCATGTCGCAACACGCGTCTGATTAGCATTATCCTGATAGAGGGTGCCCTTTTCTTTTGCACATGTATTTCGCAGACGTGTTTAAAACAGTGGTGTTGGTTGTAGTGGTAGTGATGCATGCCGAGGAACTGTTACGCCGCAATGGCGCGTTCCTGAGGCAGCGCGATTACGTGGGCCTAGCCCCTCAGATGACGCGCTGGACACCGCGCTGCATCGTCGACCCAACCACAACACACGAGCTCCATTCTGGGAGCGTACGCGTCAACCTTTGTCAACCAGTCTTCTGATGGTTTCGTCTGAATACCCCACTGTGTATGTACATGAAAAGACGAAGCTCGTCCAATCCCGGGAGAATCGCGTGTCCGCCTAGGCAAACGCGACTCACTTCGCGGAGAATTGCGCAACCAGTATTTTGTCCATGCTGAACTTTCTGATCATAAAGCTGACGATGAGCGCAGTAGCTGAGAGACCTGTGACCATGACGAAGACCGAATCGAACCCTCTCATGTACGAAGAAAGAATGGCACTTTTCTGCGGGGAGTCCGCCATTTTGCGCAAGACGAAGATGTATTGCTCGGAGTCATGAGCGATCGACGTGGGCAGGCCTAGCTCTGAAAGCTTGTCGGACATGGAGTTGGAGAAGACCGACCCTGCGAGCTTGAAGGAGTCAGCACTAGGAAAGGAGATCGGATGAAGGCTCAACTTACGGCAACACCGATGGGCATACCCAGGCTTCGGAGAAAGCCATACATGCTCGCGGCCATTGCCGCGTCTTCTGGCTTGGAAATAGCCTGAATGCCGACATTGAGACTTGTCAGTACCATGCCCATGCCAATTCCTAACACGGCAAGAAGCGCTGACGTGACAACAGTTGTTGAATCTACGTCGAGCATAACCTGCAATCCGCACGCAAGTGTCGTAACCATCCAGCCACCCCAAATTGCCCATCGGAAGCGTCCAAGACGCGTCGTCAATATCGAGACAATGACTGAACTGGGAACCGTGAGGAGGACGACCGGCAGCATGTCAATACCCGCCTGGGTAGGATATCTCCCGCGAACACTCATATCGTAGAATGGCCAATAGTACAAGGTCGTGAAGAGCTTGATATGTGAGCTTTTATCTGGGTGATGACTGGATGGGAACTTACTAGTAGGCCATTTATCAGCGCGTTGTAAAAAGCGGCGATTGCGCTCCAGCTTCCGAACACTGCCAAAGGCAATAGGGTGTGCTCTTTTCTGTACCATTGCCACAGGAAGAACGCAACGATTCCTGTCATCCCCGCGATGATAGGTGCAAGAGTCGCAACTGAGTCCCAGGGATGCTGGATGCCGCCCCAAGAGATTCCAATCAACAAGCTCGTCATGCTGCCAATGAAGAGTACTGCGCCCAGCCAATCCACCCGCTTGAGCTTCTCCTGGAATGTGAGTTTCGCCACCGCGTCAAGGCGCACGAACAAGATCGCAACAGCGAAGCCGATAGCGCAGAATGGATAGTTGATGTGGAATGCCCATCGCCAGGATGCGCTTTCCACAAGCTTACCACCAACTACGGGTCCGATGATGGACCCTATGCTCCAGCATCCGAGAACCATCGCGAAGTATTTCGGGCGTTGTCTCAGCGGCACGATGTCGCAAAAGATGACTTGTGTTAACGTTATAATCCCACCACCACCAATTCCTTGGATGCATCTTCCTCCGAGCAGCTCAGTGAAATTGTCTGCGACCGAGCATAGTATCGTACCTGGATTGTAGAGGCATGGTTAGCGACCATCCACGACACAGAATGGCATTCAGACTTACCGACTGTGAAGAAGAGGAGCGAGGTGATGAGGAGCTGTTGCCGGCCGAAGACAGCGGATATCGATGCGATGACCGGCTGGAAGATGGCAGAGGTGAGAAGGTACGATGTTCCCGTCCAGAACGCTTCAGCCGAAGTACCATCAAGCTTTTGTGCTATTACCTGTGGAGTATATCAGAAATTCCTTGCGGCACTGAGCAAGAGGATGACTGACCGGTAGTACCGTGACTAGGATTGTGGCATCCAGCGCCACCATCAATGATATGAAGCTTAGACTGATCATGATTACCAGCTCCTTCTTTTGTGGCTTCCATACATCGGGCATCTGAGTCTCGCCTCTCCTTCCAAAGTTCTCCAAGGACATATTGTCGGTCATCCACAGCGAGTGGGCAGATACTGGATCTTTGGCAGACGAGGCTGTAATGTCTTTCGAAAATTCTGGCCAATCATTTGGTTCTAAAACAGTCAGTGGAAAATCTTCAGAAGCCTGAACTCTCGCTGAGGTGTGCCCGAGTCCCCCAGCATTGGACACAAGCGAACTTTATGGGCTGTGGACTCAGCCATCGACACCATAGCACTACGAAGCGCCATGCACACTACTGTACGGTGATATAAGAGTTCGGATGTACAGCCCTGCTCTGCGATATGCTTACCTGTGTTAAGCCTGATGTGGTCGTGTTTCCACGCACCACCAGGCTCACTGTATTCATCGGTGGGCGTACTGCAGGAAGAGTCCCACTTGTCAAAGGTCGTCTCGTTCGGATGACTACCGGCCGCCATTGGGGGCGAAATAGGAGGAACGAGGATTGGGCAAAAGATCACTTCTCTTGGAGACAGAGTGAGTGATATGGTGGCCTCGGAGTCGATTGGGCAGTAAAGACCGGTGTCGATCTAGCTTCAGAGGTCGAACTCTAGTTGAGAGATTGGTTTACAGCGAGCGCCCGCTTCTATGGTCGAGGCTCACCTAAACACATATGCAGCTCCCGGATTGTGATTGCGTCGTAGGCATTGAACATTGTGGCACTAATTCACGATGTCGTTGTTTTGCCTTCGCGCCCAGGCCGACCGCATGTCTGAACGAGCTCTCCCAAACCTACGAGAAAAAAAGAACTTGGTCCCCTTAGGGTAGCAGTCGTGGCATATCTTGACACGGGTGGTTGTTTTGATGATCGCTGCAAACGGCCAGCGCGATCCGGCTTCTACGTTGACACGTGCTCTTAGCCAGTCGAGGCCCGACTTCGTAGAATCGCACACTAAGGCAACTTGAAGGACCCAAGGCGCAGCAAATGTGTCTGGGGCTATCTGGCACCCACTTCTATGCTGTCAGATAGTAGCCTCAGCCAAGCCTTGTACCAGGTCGACGAATCATGTCGCTCATTGTCAGCACGGCAACTAGTGTTGGCCTTGACTTCGCGCAGCGGGGAAGCGCATCTACCACTGCACTCCCGCGGTGTTGCACAGTCCAAAATGTGGCTGGTCTGCCAAAAGAATGTGGGGGGGCCGTACTCGAAGGGGCGCATAAGCCTCACGGACACCAAGCGTTTCCGAGATCCTCGCCTAGGGGCTTTTTGCTATTGAGAACCGTCCCAACTGAATAACGGCACCGGGACAAGACCCGTGTGCGCTTCAGTATGTTTTGCAGAACAGAACGTGCACAGCCTTTCTCCTTTCAGACCATGGTCGGCCGCCGTACCCTCTCGCTGACTAGTAACCGAATAGGAAACATGAAGCGAGCTAAAGAAAGTCCACTGCAAGGTCGATCAATCCTATGGAAATTTCCGCCCGACCTCCAGCGCCCTACGCATACGCAATTGACATCAACAAGTCTCTGATTGCGTATCGGTTGGCTTCCGGCATCCCGATGTGTTTATGCTGGATCCCGCAAGTTCTCATCTCCTTGCTTTGTTCAGAATTCTTGCCACAGTGACAATACACAGAGTCTTTCAATCTCTTTACATTGGACATATCAACAACCAAAGAAGGTGGCGTTGTATCCAGAACCGCCTCACTATCGTCACCAGCCTCTTTGGACTTCTTTATCTCCGCATCGGGAACCACCTCTTCGATGACTATCATGCCAAACCACAAGACTACCAACGATACGATCCCTGACTTTGAGCTCATCGCTCCCTCCATATGGGTTTATGATCCGCAACTATCATTTCGTGCTACACCTTTCTCATCGCAAAATGGTGTGGCACCGTCACTTATTCTGCTATGCACATGGACAGGAGCCCAGAACCGTTACATCGCCAAGTACACAGCAGAATACAGAACTCTTTTCCCTTCATCGCGTATCATGGTTATCACAACCTCCGCGAAAGATCTCTGCTTCAGAAACTCCTCACGCAAACAGTGGCGCATGAGACCCGCCATCGAACACATCTCCAGCTACCGGTACCTGGCTGCCCAAAAGTTCAATAGTGGAATACTGCTCCACGTTTTCTCTGAAGGAGGAAGCAACAAAGCCTGCGAGTTAGCAGAGGCTCACTACAGGTTCACCGAGACACGGCTTCCGGTCTCAGCCTTGTGTTTAGACAGCACACCAGGCCACCCACGCTATCTACGCTTATGCGAGGCCCTCAACAAATCGCTACCTCAGATACCGGTTGTGCGTCACATTGCTATACTATTCGTCAGTGTAGTGCTGGGCTGCATATGGATTTTGTACACCGGTATCAAAGGATACGAGAACAACGTCATCAGTCGGACTCGAAAGCGTATCAATGATCCTATCTATTTCGACCCCACAGCACCACGTTGCTATCTTTACTCAAAAAGCGATACGCTTATTGCTTGGCAAGATGTCTACGAGCATCTGGAAGAGTCAGCATGCGCTGGTATGCCTGTCACTGAAGTGCTGTTCGAGAAAAGTGGGCATGTCGGACATGCGAAAGAAGAGCCGAGACGGTACTGGGATGCTGTTTTCGCGACATGGCAAGACGCACAAATCATGGAGAAGGAAAACGTGTATGCCAACTTCTCCGAAGCAGAATTTCTGGTGCTAGATCTGCCGAAATTTCCGGACTTTTCTAAACAGAGGTGGAGCAACGACGGTTTCCAACGCCTTTCCTGTTGAGCTGTATTGTGGTGAATGGGGAATTAATTCGCTGATCGCTCCTACCTGGTTCCGATCCTATTCCACAAATCTAATTTCTTTGTCTTTTAAAACGAGCTCGTCGCAATGAACCGCCTCTCATGCGTTATGGTACTACTTCTGCTATCCCTTTTAAAGCCACACTAAACACCGCATATGGCGGACTGCCATTGAAGAAAACGTTTTCTTTGTCATACTTTCGTGTCGATCATCAACTCAGCGCGGCTTCCAGTGTTCAGCTAGTCGTCAGATTCGCACACACCTGGGCGTCCGGGACTTCTACGGTTATCGTTGAAGGATTTGTTAAAATGCAGATCGATAAGACATTGAGGTGGTACACCATCAACCGGGTCACTGGGCCATTACCGCTAGTGACCATCGCGGCCGGATTTGCCTAGCGTGAGATCTAGCGTGGTAGTGGCTTTCAGCCTGACGCTGCGTGGCTGCACCTTGCAGCAACAACAACTTATTCCTTTGCGTGTATTTCAGGTTCAATAATCATGCTGCAGGCAAAAAATCGGTACGCCGATGGCTTCGCTGCACACTATTACCCAAAGGCTTCCTTGCGAGCCATCGTCAGCCCGGAGGCTCCAAAGGACTCGTTGTAGGCGGCCGTGTTCGTGTCACCCTGGTCGGACGATACAACTATATGAGACTGTCTGCAGTCAGCTGTCGTCATAGTATCCACACAGCCTGAGATCGTTTTATGAAGGCCAACCCAAAGCTTATGTTCGGCCGTCAAATCGCGATCGGCTCAGCCACCACCTGCATGACCCAGCGGACAACACATCAAGAGTGCCACACCTCGTACCAGGCTTCCAAGTGGCAAAACAGAAGGAATAGGGTCTACTGGACAGTTGGCGCTGCATGTAAGATCTATTCAGACCCCACATTAAAATAGGTACAGCACTACCAAATTCGCATGTGAAGGGAAGCCTACTTAACCTCGTGGGGATTGGTATACCCCAGGGCATCTACGATGCACATGTGATATTATCGCAGGAAACAGAAATTGGCGTACGAGCGGCATCGAAGTGCATACGTATGCAAGTGTGAAGATTTAAATGACAAGTACAAATCTGCGTCCATGGTGAAATTATGCCATCTGATCCAGTATTTACGTACAAATCGTCACAGCAGACAGACGAGGTGGTAAAGGGTGATCAACGAGTGTTGGGTCATGTTGGAGCTCAGCAAAGCCGAAGTTTGGGTAGCGGTTTAGACCAATGCAAGGTGAACACACGTATATATATACATATAGTTGTCCGTCCAAGTAACACGGACGCATGCTACCACCTTCCCTGGCTTCGAGCAGCCATCAACATGTACTGCATCGTTTGCTGCCTCTGTAGTTCTTGAACCTTGCTCAATGTCAACGTCGAGTAACCCACCGCAGGTCTGCAAGCTAACAGCGATAATCCATCGAACCACCGTAGAGCCTCCCACGCCTCCTTTCTCCATTCGATGTTGCTGTCCCCCAGAGCAATCTGATCAGTAGCTATCTTCCCCAGAGCAGCCAGCAACGAGGGCAGCGGCGGTAGTCCAATACCCCCTTTGTATTGTCGAGACCGAACAATCTCCCGAGTAACGAGTACGATAGACTTGTATGCGTCGATATGAGACACCCGTCCAGGTACAAATAGTCGTTGCGCAATATGATCGCACTTAACCATCATAGAAGCGTCGATCCACTCCGTCTTGTGGTCACAGTCCACCCAACGCCAACGACCATGCAATAGCTCGAGACAGCCGGGATCTTGCTCTTTAAAACCCGAACGGCTTATATTCAGTTCTTGCATCCACAAAGGCTTAGTATCGCTGGCACCCCCCTGAAGTTGGCTTGTGGAGAGATGATGATTGTCAATAAGAGAATGCAGAAGCGGGAACATGGAAGCGTGCGGAAAGGACGTTATACCAGTATTGAGTACTTGGAGTACATGGTATACGTCAGGAATAGCTCCGAACTTGAGCAAGATCTTTACCACTTCTTGATGATTGCGTTGGATTGCAATGTCTAGAGGATCAAATCGAGGCAGCCAGACATCGGTGCCCATAAGAGCTTCTGCGACACTCACGATACCCTGTTCCAGGAGAAAGCGTATGATTTCGATATCGCCATCGCGGAGAATCTCGTGATATGCGGCGAGAACTTCCGGGTCCATCTTGAGCATGTGCTTCGGGCGCTGGTCTTCCTTGAGAAAGTGCTTGATGCAGTTCAAGTTTTGGCTCTCTATAGCAAGGCGGAGGAAATCAGGTCGATCTCGTTGCGCGAGACGAACGAAGCGTGTTCGTAAGAATTCGATCAACTTGTTTGCTGCTCGCAGGTGACACCGCCTCATGGCTGCCTTGATGGCTTCTATGATGACATAGAATTTGTCTTCACACTTACACTCGGTTGTGGTATTGGAGTAATCGTGGACAGGGGCGTAATGCTTGCAGCTTTTGTTGTCCGTCTCCAAACCCATCTTCACTTTGGCAAGCAGATACTCAATCATTACACTCTTGCCTGTGCTAGCTGCGGCTTCAAGTACGCTAGGGAGATGATCAACGTGATAGCCGAAGTGCTGTTCGAGGAAGTCCGTGGTGTGGTTCAAGAAGTGTGCGACGGCTTTGAAGTTGCCGACTGCTGCTGCCCCAGCTAGAGCGTCCGAAAGGGGAACTTCTGGGTCGACAATCCGGGGATAAGCCGCTACTAGATCTTTCTTGAGCCAAATGGCAAGACCTTGTCTGAGTCGGTCACGCGGGGTAGTGGCTACGACGGCTCGGACGAGATCCAAGATGTACTGTTCCCGAAGCTCAATGACGTTGTCGTCAGGTAGATTGAAGCGCATAAGAACATCAACGAGCTTGTTGATGAATGCTGGGAAAATGTCCAAGTAGCCATCTTGACTCCGAATGCGGTTGAATAGGTAGGTCTCTGCATGATCGACCACGAACTGAAACGGAGACTTCGCTTGATGAAGCTGCAAGCCGGCCAATTCCATAAAAGCTAGATACTTCTTGATTGGAGTCTTGGCGAGCAACTGGTGGTTCAAGACCGCGGCAAAAGACCCTAGTATCATTAGTTGTGATAGACGATACTGGCACTTTGGAGACTTACTGCAGACGAGACGCGTACGAAAAACTTCATCTAGAAGAGCAGCTTCAGAATAATGTTCCAAGATACTGTTGAGCATTTCAGAGGGTAGCCCGAGGAGAAGCATGGCTGAGAGCGTTCGTGATCTCGCGTTTTTGCAACAACGAATTGAACTACGTGGATGGAGGTCGTTTTATGTAAATCGGAGTTCATACAATAGAAGGAAGAATCGAGGATCTGACGACCGCTGAATGCGAAAGACTGCAATGGTAAAAGATTGGGCCAGCAGAAGGGATTCAAGGCCAGGATTTAGTAACGTGGTGGAAGTTAAGGTCCGACACTAGTGGCAGTGGGTACCTAGGCAGCCTGAAAATGTGAGACATCGAGTGAATGTCGACTTCTGTCAAACGACCAGGCGGTGTAATCTTACAGTTGCAGTAAAGGATAGTCTTCGGCAAATACCATCTTTTCCCAGGTCATCGTCATCGCAGCAACGTCTTCGCTTCGATTACTCAAATACCCCTCGAAAGAAACACCAGCAGCATCGAAACACAGATCCACTATTCATTGAGGGTTCTCGGCTCTGACTGTAGTGTGTGGCCGTGCGAATGCTTCCAAGGTTTGCGGTAATAGCAGTCTTCAATCGGCAGTGGCTCGCTACTGTACTGTAGCTGCTAGAGCCTGGAAAGTGTTGCTTCATCTTGTCGCTAATCACAATTATCTTAACGCAACAGCGACATAAATATTCTCGTGACCGAAAGGTATGTCGTTGGGGTAGTGTCCTGATGCTGGAGGTTCAGGGCGAGTGCGAGCATCATTATCGATAAGCCTTAGGTACAATTACCAATCACGAGCCAGTATCGTAACATTAGGTGGGCCTCATTCTTGGCGATCTTCCGCTCCGCAATTGCCGCTTCCTCCTTCGCTCAGCTTACCATTTGCACCTATCTAGGGTCTCGTCTCGCGGATGCGTAACAAAACTTGAAAATATCATGAAATGCTTCATATATCAACTATTAACCGAAAACTTCGTTAAAGATCAATAGGAACGCGCCCACTCAACGCCTCTAGTTTCGCCTCACGATTGTCTCAGTTCGCATCAATCTTGCCGATCAAGAACCTTGGGGCAGGTCCAGCGGCCTCATCCGAGTAAGAGAAGTGAGCGGCAGTGATAGTAAGCGTACCGACGCATACAAGATCACCGGTAGCACAGTATACCTCCAGGTCTTCGCTAGGGTAGTCAGAGATGCCACCACGGTTCTGGAGATTTCGCGTGTAGCCGAAGAGCACGATACCCTTGACCTGATCGCGAATGGTAGTAGAGAGCTTGGGAATGGCACCTGCGATCACGGCGGTACCCTGACTGTTGAGGTGTTAGACATGTCCTTAAGTTGGGAAGGCGTAATGAACAAGCACGTACCTGTAGCCGCCAGCAACGATGGGAGTGTCAGGACATTTCTGATTCGCTTGTTCAAACAGGCCCACAGCTTCATTAATCGCAGCCTGGGAAGTGCCGCCGGGCAGTGCGTTCGAGCCTAAATCAGCCGAGTATGGACCGCCAACACCTTGGACCCACACATTGCTGGCACCATAGTTGCGCTCAAGAGCACTGGCTACTGCAGGGCCTGTAGAAGCACCCTGTCAAAGTGTTAGTGTTACGCGCCCTCAGTGGCATGCGGTATCTGACATACCATGTTGCCACTCTCAGTGGAAGCCCTGGCAAAAATGAAGATTGCCTCTGGACAAGCCCCAGCTCGGCCATCCTCGAGTTCATTCCGAGTTGTTGTGCCGAAACCGAACTGACGCGCCTGTATCTCGTTCTCTGAGAATTGAGCTGCCGAGGAAATGGGCGAAGCCGCCGCTAAGGCAGTCATCATTGATAGCGTGAAGTACTTCATGTTGAGGTCTTGTTGAGACTGGGGCACTTGGGAAAGAGGAAGGAGTCAATGGGTTGTGGTGCTAAGATGCGAGCGTGCTGTTCGGAAGAGCGGACCCCTTCCACATATTTATCTCCTTCCTGAAGATGGGCGCGGATATTCGGCCATCGATCAGCCTTCACTAAGCCATGGCATCCTCGGAAGTAACAACGCAGCATTGATGGTTATTGGATTAGTGAGTTCGCGCTCTACCGTTCCCATATCTCCACATGCATCCCCCCACGTATGACCTTTCCCGAAGGCACGCATTTGGCAGTGGCTGCAGAGTGTTAGGCTATAGTTGCGGGTCCATCTACGAGTCAGTGCCTTACAGCCGCAGGTACTATTTCTCTTTTCACAATAAGGAACGCTCCGCGGCCATGTCATCCGAATGACGTGCGGATACCAAGAGCGATCTCAGAACTAAGAGTGTAGAAAGCGAAGGGGTTAGAGGCTCCATGGGCGGTCACCCTAAAGCTGTCGTGTGGGTGCAAAGACAAGCACGAGGAACAGTCGTCTAGCGGATCAGGGTAGGTGCCCAAGGAAGTCAGCCTAGGCTGGACGGCTCGGGTATGTGGAAGGCTGGTCGGTATCACGATCTCATTGTTAGAGCAGCTGCAGTTCTTTCCGTTTGGAAGATCTGGAAAGGATTTGGGCCTCGGCTCGAGAGGACAAGAATGTTGGAAGCCCGTCAGGGATAGCAAGCCATTTGCTAGCGTCCGCACGAACACAGCGGTCTCCACTTGCCACCCATGTCCCGTGCAGATCATCATTGGCTCTTGGATCTCTCCAATCGCTACCGATAACCCCTCGCGACATGATGTACATATCGAGATGGCGTGCTTGGCAGTCAGTGAGGTTGCCGGTCCAAGCTGCGCGTTTCCTGTAGCTTCGGGTCTTTAACCTGGAACGGTCTTGTACTTCAGTCGGCGCGGGAGGAACCGGCGAACTCCTTTACACGCTGCTGTTTTCGCGCACATCAACGACTCTGCGATTAATTCAGTAGCAAAGCATATTTATTTCTTGACAGGCAGCAATAAATTATCTCGATGCTGTCAATGCAAGAACTCTTATTCAACGTACGGGCGACTTATCGCTTGGTGACCAGTCCGGATTGGAAAACGCGTGGATGTGGATGCTGGTAAGCAATAGCAAGAATGCCAAGAGTGTACTATATTGTGGCGCGATATGGCGGGTGGTAGGACGGGTGGTGGTAGATGAGTAACAATCAGACATCGTAAGATATCTCGCAGCCACAAACATCCAAGAAAGTGGCATCTTCACGCTGGAGGCGACGATAAGGACATCAACCGGCAAATTAACCAAAGAAAAAGCAAGCACCTCATCCATCGATCTGTTTAGCCGTAAACGTGAGTTGAGTAACAAGCATGGCACCGTTGCTGATGACATCCAAATGAGGGACGGTTTCTACAATAGCAGGTGGCTTTGAAGTATTGTTACCCAGGACGAATCGATGTGGGGGTTGTCCATGTCCGTCGAATCTGCAGCTGAGTTGTACACCCGAGAACAAAAAGAATGAGACAGACATCTGAACGTGGGATGACATTAGACAAGTATTATGAATTGACATTAATGATAGCCGTGATGGACGAAACTCTCTGCCACTAAGTATACGCAGACCTCAACATCAATACCTCAACTTCCTTGTTCCTCTAGTCTTCTTGATCCACTTGGCATCCCTCTTGCTCAGTTCCACTGCACTCCTCTTCCTCTTCGCATCACCGCCACCAATATTAGCAGCAGTAATATTTCCGCACTCGGGTGTTGTTAAGCTTTGGCCAAACTGATCCGCGGCCCAGATGAGAACACCGTTCGACCACCCGAAACCTTCCACGACCTCATACTCTCCACCTCCACCGGCAGCATTGGTTCTCTCGTCGGCATACTTCTCGAAGATCGTTCCATTGCCTTGAGAGTCGGGAAGTTGCGGCACTTCGTCAGTCGCGCCACCAGTGACACGCCATGTGCAGTACAACGAGTCAAGATAGCGCTGTGCGAGGCGAAGTGATAGGTCTTGTGTCCAAACGTAATCTTCTGTTGATTGCTCGTCATCTTCCTCGCTGACCTCGAGAGGGGTGTTGAGCAAGCCTTGCATGAGGATGTATTGTAGCGGTGGCCAAACGTTTGGTTCATCCCACTGCTGACCAGTCTGAAGGTTCGTCGCCGCAATCGCGCCGTCTCGAGACTCGAGAAGCTCTTCAACGCGTCCGTATACGCGCCTCATTGCCTTGGGGTCGTTCTTGATACTTTCAGGAGCAGCGCCTGTCCAAAAAGGATAGAACTGAGAGATCTGGAACCATATCTGTTTTCCAGCCGGCGCACCTTGAAGTGATAGGGGCGTGCTCGTATTATCGGCCAGGGTGTATACGTTCTGACTGCTCGATGTCAAATTATAGTCGAAATAGCTGTAGTGCTCAGGTGACCAAAGGAATGTAGTCATCGCCTCGCTACGGTCTGCTGCCTTATTGGCCCACTCGCGCGCAGCAGTGTAGTTGCCCTGGTGGCGATGGAACTCAGCAATGGTGATCTCGTTGTAGTAAAGAATCGAGTTGAGCTCCACTGGAATAATCTCAATAGTGTTGAGCGAGCGAAGAGGGAAGAACGTATCCGTGACGGCGTCAGATGGGTTGGCTATCCAGCGTGCCGAATAATCCCATCCACTCTCTGCGCCCGAGGCCAGATTAGAGTATAGTGTCGCCATTTCAGTCTCATTGAGCGACTTTGTTACGTTGAACTCTTCGCCCTCTTCGTTGAAATAGGTCGCATTGTTCGCAGTCACGTAATCCTCGTAGTAAGACTCAGGTCGTGGCTGGGTGTTCGACACAGCATAGTGGTTCAGAGAGTAGTTCATACCGGCGCGCTCGAGCGTTACAGTACGGTTGTTCACCCAGAAGTCATACTCTTTCTCCAGAATAGGTAGCGCTCGTTCAAGAAGAGTATAGTTCTGGGTGTATTCGACGTAGACCCGAACCATCTGGGTAAGTAGCGGTGGCTGTGATCGATTCTCGTAGTATCGCCGGGCGCCATTGGGTACGAAACCAATGTCTTCGACAAGATCCAGGAAGTTTTCGATGATGTTCTCCGCAATCTGAGTAAAGGATCCCTGGGTACGGAGTAGACCTTCGATAATCCAGAATGAGTCCCAGTAGTATGGTTCTCTAAACCGACCACCAGCTACTACAAAGGTACGGTTGACAGGAAGGAAAGAGTTGACGCATTCGGAGCAATTCCCAGCCCCGACATAACGGCGCGTCAAGTCCGGCCAGATGTCGATGACCTGACGAGTGAAGTCTCGAACGACAGAGCTGTTTACGTTCTCGAGGAAGTCTGGCTGAGTTTCCAGCTCATCGGTGGGTACCTCTTCGAGCTCTGAGCCGGCTTCGCCAAAGTATTCGGAGAGAAAATCGTTCAGCGCGGTGTTGTTCTGGATTGGCCTTGAGAGATTGGCGAATGCTGCCAGGACTTCGTCGAGTGGGCGCGTTGTTGGCCTGCCATCAATGAGCCGTGATCCAATTCGACTTCTTATCTACAGTACTTACAAGTCAACAAACGTCTTCGAATCCGCAAACGGCCTCGCGAGTTCGATCTCGCGAAGTAGGTCGCCGTAGCAGTAGATAGGAGAGTCGCAGGGTGCGATTATGCTGCCATTGATGAACAGCGCGTTCGCCAATGGCGCGCTGGTAATGAGAGCAGCAGCCAATGAACGCATTGACACCATGGTTGAGGATCAGCTCTTGTCAGCAAAGAAAGTGATGAAGCTGAACCGATGCATGGGTAAACGGTACTGTCTACTTAAGTACTCGGCCCTACGAGCCTAGTACGCAAGGAAACCTGCCATTCACCGAGTAGCTCGGGTACGTTGACTGGTTCGCACACGTACGTGGCTGGCCAGAGCACGACGAACGCGCATCGTCATCCTTGGCAATGTTCCCAAAAGTACCCAAGTCGTTCTTCGGCATCAGCAAACGGCGTATCAGAAACGTGCAGCTGCTGATAAAATGTGGGGAAGTCAAGCATTCCCCGCGAGTGCGGCTGTCGAAAATGTCTTAGCGTGATGTCATCGCCGTCAGCCCCGGTCCGAACCACGGAACACAACACATGGACGGCATGGGAGATTCTGCTCACCGCCATTCTGACACTCCCTCACAGCTGTCACTCGTTTCTGATCCGATGAAATAACGAGAGAGAGATGCAGTCAAGCATGACTATATACGGTGAGAACGATGAAGGCACAACATGTACTATTATCTGGGTCAAAGCGCGTAGCTCCTGCCCGCAAGCATGTACGTCGATTCATCGTCACTTGTCGCGTCAATATTTATCCTGTGATACGCGATCAACTACTACAATTAGAGTTATCCACATGGGCGCGGCTCGTACTCCGACACCGGTGTTCGGTTTGTCGGAATAGCAGAGAAAGCAGCTATGGGCGTGTACAGCAGCGGCACTACCGTTACCTTATTAATTTATACACACCGCCGTATAGCGAAGAAAGATCAAACAAAACGTTTCGCTATTGAACATCTACCACTACTTCCATAGACTATTGTAAGCTTTCATTTATTATATATTACTTATCCCCAAAGAAGATTCTTAATCCACCGCAAGACAAAGGGAGATGACTTAATGACGTGCAACACCGCACCCTTAACCGCTTGTCCACACTGGAGTCTCTTGTGTAGAAACCTCTTGAGCGACTTCGATCAAAGCTCCTCCTCCAGCTTCCAGTACGTATGTGGAGCTGGCTGTTCCTATCGTCGCGCACACCTGTACATTAACTACACTTAGCCCTTGTCTGGCTTCTCCAATTTCCAGATCGCACAACAATAAGCCCGAAAGGACTTTGCAATGTCCAACGACCTGCTCCTTCTCACTAATAGTCAAAATGCCTGCTTCATTCTGGAGCACGATCTTCCACTCGCCATCGTATAACGCTGGCCAATCCACGGGCATCATATCTACGTGTCGGTCCTCGGCCGAACGAACAAAGTAAAGTGCCTCATATGAATCGAGCCGAAGTTTATCCAGAAACCCAAGTTTGTGAAGAATTCGGAGGTAATCAAGAAAATCGCATATACAGCTCACGGCTGACAGATGATGCGAAGCATGTTCGAAAGCCCAAGTAGTTTTCGGGATACGCTTTATGGCACGTAGTAAGGGCAGCAAATTCCATTCCTGTATATCCCAGTCTTCTTCTTTCAGATGCACCGTAACGTGAGCTAGTGGTGGGAAGAAAGTGTTGTTTGGTGCGAATGTATCGAGAAAGCGAAGAAGATTGGAGAAGTCGATGAAGGCATCCCAAGCCTTATAGAACAGCGGCCGAAACTCCGTACGCAACTGCTGGCATGTTGAGATCAGACCAATGGAAGATTCGCGGGCTGTGTCACCCTGCTCGTCAGGCGGAAGACTTGGTACGTGCACCATATGTGTACGGAACATGTTTTCGAATATGTCATGCTTATCTTCGATGGCGAAATCATACACTTTGTTCCGTACTTCTCCTGGTAGACGAAGAAAAGGAAACGGACCCGAGTCGGCTGTGGACACGTCTGGCTGATCGATGAGGTAGGGTGAGTGATGGAAGTCGGACATCATGAATTCGCGCTCTATGGGTTGAGGGAGCCAGTTGATTATAAGAGATCGAAAATACTTGAGGTCGCTCAGAAGGGCAGCCACAACTTCAGTGAACGTACGTGCGCCTTCATGGCGTCTGGTACCTTCTCTTGGGAATCTTCGCACTGTATTCCAGTGAAATTTCCTTCGGTCTCAGGTCATGCGATTGAATGAACCTCCGGCTGTGGCGAATAAATTGAAGAGGTTGCACTCAGCGTATGCCTCGTGATAAATTGGCCATAGTGTTGCGAAAACCGTAGTTGCCCAGCGGCAAGTGAAGGATAGTACTGCCGTTTTGTCGCTGAGAGAGCAAACAACGCTGTTCCCGTAACACCAATGTCGCATCTCTTTTGCATTCCTCAGCTCTTAAATAAAGGTGACGCGAACGTCTTGATCAAATTCTCATCCCAACATTCTCGCCAGGCCGCCCAAGCTCACATTTAGACTAAAGCTCAACTTCACGCCCTTGGCTTGGGCAGTAAACTCCTGACTGTGGTGACTCCATTCTCTCCGGATTTGCGCACGTTGCTGCAGGGCGCCGAGTTTCCTTGGTAAGGTCGTCGCTCTCTTTTCGCTCTCTACGCGTGCGAGAATTCTTCGTTGCATGTTCATTGTATCTTGCAAGATTGGTCCCATCATGGCTTGGACGCCCACAACCTGATGTGGTGGTATATTTTCGGAAACAAGTCTGCCGCTCCGAGTCTGGGCGAGGAAGCTTTGATACCGGTAGGAATGTAAGACGAAGTTCTGGATGTCTGTTATGGCGTTCTTCTGGAGGAAGGTAACAGCAGACTTATAGTGTCGCAGATCCCAAACGGTCGCGTTCTTCTCGGTTATCAGTAGAAAGTTATCTCCGGCGCCTAGTGCTACGAGGCGCGGTCTATCAGTCCAACTCCCATGCTGGATGTTGTTCTGCAGAGCGACGAGTAGAGGTCCTGGAAGGTTTTTCCAAAGATATGAAGTATTGTCGTGGACGAAGAAAGATGCGTTGTACGGCCCTAGCGTACACCGGATATTGGAGATGTTGCGATTTCGAGTATGCACAAACTCAACTAACTCGGCCGGGAGTCCTGAGCTTTCAACGCGATCTGTTCCATCGGTATCACGCCAGGTAAGGAGAAACGCATCCTCAAAACCTAGGGTCACATGATGAATCTTCTTCAATTGTGAAGAGGTGAGAAATCTCGCCAACTTTCTCGGGAGACGTGCGCTACACCATTGTCAGCATAATATGATCAGATTATTCCGTGCAAGCATACATTTCTCGTCTCGACGGACATTGGAAGAAGTGGCTGCCGCGTTGGCCAAACGTGAACGTGGAATCGCACATGTGCCGCCGAAATCTCGGACTCGCTAAAAGGGAACCGCTCGGTCTAGATCGTTGGAAGCGGTGTGGGACGCAGAAACCAGAGTATCGCTATAAAGCCGCAATGTTGTGAAGAAGCAGACAACGCACGACTGATAGTGTTGACACTCGCCTTGCCAAGACTCGATCGCTTCAAGGGTGCAAACCGGATAGCAACAATCTGAAACCGTTGTCTGGCAGTGCGCGCGAAAGTTTGGGAAGACGTCACAGTGGCTGGCAATTATCCCGCGGCTGTAAATTACGCGTTCGCGTGTATATTATAAGTCGACTCAAAAGTTCGAGCGCGTCGCTGACATCAGTTGAGCGCGATTCTCCAGCCTCCTGATACGTGACGTCATAAGTGGCTTTCACCCCAGCCCAACCACTCGCAGCTAGGCATGAGCGGTACCAACACCTCGTTCTTCTCGTTCGGGCTTGACGACAGCTTCATATCCAAGAGCTTTGCGGGTCTCAACTAGTATGCTACCCATTATCTTCCCTACGCGCAATGACTGACAAAACAAAGCCGCAATCTCCCTGCCAGCCTCCAAGATCTCCTTCTCGGCAGGACTGTATCCGAGGTTCATTGGGCAGCTCTAGGGCCAGCGCCCGACTCCTGGATTCTCAGTTCCAAAGACTCGTCAGGAAAGGACAGTCTGCGTTGGGGCCCTGCTATACCCGCAAGGCTTCAGAGCATCTTAAACAAGACATGGCACTCTCCCCACCTGCGTGCCTTCCTAGGACCGGACGACTCTTTCATCATATGGCATCCTGAGCTCATCCGTTGGGCAAATTTACCGACGCCCCTGGAGGATGCATTACAGTCTTGGTTGACACCTTCAGGATGGCGATGCGGGCCACCGCGCATTGTGACCTGGGGTCCTGAAGGCGCGTTCTTCGCCATGAGCGAGTACGGCGACGTCGTGTACCGCTTAGGAGATGCGAACGCTTGGGAAATCTACAAAGAGACGGTAGAGGAATGGAAGGCGGAAAAGGGCTTCGTTTGGACCGATCTCGCTTTCATCACCCTGGACCCTACAAGTGTTGATCAGTTCATCGCCATCCGAAACGACGGGACATGGGCTGGATCTATCGACGATATCAACGAAGAAGCTTTGGAGACATTTGCACTCAATTTCTTTGCTCGGGCAAAGAAGAAGACGAAACCCAGCACATCCCAATCTAGCGGGCAAATGCCGAATGGTACAACCAACTCCACGGAAGCGAAGCCCGACGCAGCGACGCAAGTACTCTACGAAAAATGGTCTACAGAGGCGGCAGTCATGTTCGCGGCCGCCTCAGCAGCAGCCGGAGGCGCAAAGCCTAAAGCCCCACGGAAACTACAAGTCCGCTCCCAGTCAAGCAGTTCAGACGTTGCTCGACCACCGCTACAGCGCATGCCATCCGCATCACCCAAGTTACTTTCAATGTTTCCCTATCTGCCCAGTACAGTCACAACTTGCAACCTTACGGCGTGTACGATACTCAAATCTGAGCCAGAGAGTATACACGCCTGCCAGCATGACGTGGAAAAGCTACTCCGGGCAAGCGGCCTGTATAGCTACGAATGGTTGCGGCAAGAGCGTTTACGATGGCATCCAGACCGATTTGCGCGCCTATGCGAGGAAGAATGGAGGGAGACGGGAAAGAAGCTTGCAGGCGAAATGTTCAAACTTATGAGCGTGTTGATAGAAGATCTGAAATCGCGTACGGGCGAAGGCAGTTGAGGTAGACTGTATGAGATCTAAATTCTAGGATAGATCTACTGAATGATATCAAGCTTGTCTAGCCACCAGCCTCAAGCCGCCATTATCTTTACCCAAACTCACACTGCTACTTGCAGCCACCTCTTCCAGTCGCTGTCTGCCCATTGGCTGAGCTTGTTCCGTAACCACCTCGTCCATCTCGCAAAACAACATTGCCAGGATTGAACTCTTCCACAGCCTTCCACTCTCGACGCCCCTACTCTCGATATGCACTAGTAGCAGGAAGAGGGCCGACAAAGCGATCATCACAGCCGGAAACGCAATCCAGGCCCAGTCGATCTCAATACATGTTGTCGTGTACCACATTGTCCCTTTAGCGGGTTTGCTATGTTCTTCCATACCGTGGGTACGAAGAACGGTGTTCATCGCATTAGTCAAATTTGTCATGATGCTGCTGACATGCTCTAACGGCGCATCAGGCAACTGTCCGCTGTCCCACAAAACACGCATATAGGCGTTGCCATAGCGAGAAGATATAATATCCATGAGAAATTGTTGGCCATAAACAGCTTGGAGATGAGTCTGTATACCCGTCATGGACCCGGTGAACAGGGACCAGACGCAGTCTTCGGGGTACCACACAAGCTCTGCACCTGGGCCTTCTGAGTCCAGGCTAGTTGTGTTGATGGGAGCAGCGTCGATGTTGCCTCTGGCGACAGCTAGGTAGCCAGGTGTTTCTGAAGTCTTCACGTCGCACATGGTTTCTGTGCCGTTGCGGATGGTTTGCTTGGTAGCTAGACGGAAGGAAGTGGTGCCACCAAAGGCTAAGTCCTCGCCGATTCTTACGCTTTTCACTATCTCTTCTTTGAGGACGCCGTTGTGGTAGGTTGCTTTAATGGTGTTGACGGTAGGGTATATGCCGCAGGTCATTGCTTGATACTCTATCGAATCATACGGAAGGTATATCATGCCGATCGTAGCTATGGTACCGTTGTACTTTGGTTCCGAGACGTCGGTCACGAGCTTTCCCGGCCAGCCTGCGAGTGGAAACCTTACGATAGGATCAAAAAGGGTGTCGGAAATGCTCAGAGAGAGTCCAATGTTCCTCGCCTTGGTACCATTCTTCAGGGTGAGTCCGAAGTCGTATCCGAGCGGAACCGTCGTGTTGGTGCTGTTGGAGTTGGCAGTCGTCTCGGGAGGAGTCTTGGATCCGGTTGTCGCTCCATTTAAGTAGGTGGATGGGAGATAATCATCGACTTCACTGTCATAATCGAGCGGTGTTTCTACCACTTGTGAAGTGGAATTTTGACACCAGAAGCCCACACCCAGGGTTGAGAAGGCCGCTCCATTCGCATCCGGGAATGTGCAATTGCCGGTCTTGCATCCGTAAGAAAGAAGTGTAGTTGTGTCCTCGAGCGGTTGCAAGATTCCGACATCCATAGCCACCGTCAAAGGAAGGTACTCGTCCGCCGTCGTTGGAGATTTCCTTTCCCCACTTTTGTTGAAAGCATTTGATCTGAGTATTCCCACTGCGGCACTTTCATCAGGACGGAGACAGTCATTGAAGACAATGAGTTGCTGAGCGGCGAACCCTGTGAACGCGGACATGACGGTGACGAAGGCGCCCATTGCAGCGATGAAGTATGGCTTCTTGACACGAAGACCGAAGATAAATAGGACAGAGCCCCATGCACCACGACTTGCGGAATCAAACCTTGCCATGTCTTCCAGCTTGCGTGATTTGCGGAACCATTGCCATTTCGATTGACTGATTCCTGTTCCTGTTAGCGGCCGTTCCAAAACGTTCTGCGAACATATAGGAGCATCAAGACGTACCTTCCGCAAGTACCATGGAAACTCCAGCTCTGATCATCATCGAGAAAAGAGAAACAATGGAGTTTATGCTAACGATCTGCGGCCAATCCGGTAGAGGTCGATTTTGGTGCGCCATGAGAGTAACAATGAGTCCGATCAGTGATAGCAAGGCAAATATGCAACTGCATGTCTCTGCTGTCCAACCCTTCCTCCATATTCGCAGTATAGCATTAGTGAACGCCGTCCAGCCTCGAGCGATACCCCGCGGAATCACCATTAGAGCACCCAGGAAACCCGCGAAGCATCCTCGCGAACCTGCAGTGCTTCTTTTCTCTGACTGACTCTGGTCAGAATCCTCGACTGTGTTGGTCGCCGGCCCTTTGCGCTGTTGAAGTAGCGGGCTCGATGGTGGTGGCCCTGTGGGATCCATGCTGAAAGGAAAAGCGATGATGAGCACCGTCTACGTTTGCAGTGTCCCCATGCTATATGCTTTCTTCGCATCAAAGTACCAAGCGGCATGGCAGGGCGTAAATAAGGCGTCCTGCGTTGTAACGGCCCTGCAGCGCGTACTAGCGAGCTGCACCCATAATGACCAGGGTCAAATTGTCCGGCGACGCCATTAGATAGGACTACTGCGACGAGCAGCGACCAGTGTTCTGAAGATAATTCTTGTAGTCCCAGGGACTGTTGCGACCAGCGCAGCTCAGTACCGTGTCTTCTGATACCTATGTGTTACGCTCCTTCATGTTCGTGTGTATTGTAGAAACGCCAGCAGATCCCTGGCCCCGACAGGGTACGTCCTAAATCCAAGCGCTTCGCCCCATCTCCAACTCTTCACCCTACCTGTCATTGGGTATAAGCACTAGCTCGGCGGCACTGTGTGACCAAGTTGCAGGAAGCGTTGCGGGCGGGGGCGGCACGAAGTTGACTATTGTACGAGGGAAGCCACAGAGACCCTGGCGTTAACGTGGTTTCGCCCCAGGTACCCACAAGATTCCAGGCACCACTCTACCAAGGAAGGAACGATCGCTGTTCTCACTGCACATACAGTAGGTGAGGGCTATCGCTAAAATACATGTTAACTGTCCAAGACGGGGCCCCCTCCTGTTAAGACTTCTCTAGTAGCTGTCGGAAACTGAGCAAGTCAAATCGTTGCACGCGCGTGCCGGGGTTGCTCGGTATGGCCAAGATCCGTCGATCCTGTCATCTTCTGGCGCATGAGTGCAGGATTCAAGTGGCGCATGTAAATTGACTGCAGAATGGTTTTGAATTATTTACACGAACCAAACGTGGAAGTATCATTCTAAAAGCCGTCATGTTGTGTTGACCAGTGGATGTCGAAAACCAGTACTCATATGGAGCCGCCGCAGATACCAACGAATGGTGATCAGGTGTACGCCTATTCTATCTGTGAACGCCGAATATTCCAAGAGGCCGTTATAGAGACAAAACAAATGACGACGAAGCGCCGAATCGCACGCTGAAATTGCAGTGACAGTATATGTTCATGAAAACCAGGCCGGTTGCTGCTCGTGCTCCCGGTTGTCGCCAATATTATCGTCGTCGTACTCTTCCACCTTAAAGTTGGAGCCTAGAGCCTCGTTCGCTTCTCTGAGCATAGCACTCATCTGCATGCTCATCCTGCGCATCCGCTCGTCTTCCTCCATCTCCTCCCTTCGCACTTTGTCAATCAGACGCTGGCTTTCCTGCGGCAGAGGGCTGGCGACTTTGCTTGCATTATCCTCAAGCATGGCCGGTGAGCCGAAGCTTTGTCGATGATAGGAGCGCGGGCGTTCGTGTGAGCCAGGGGTGGCTTGTGGACTACCGTAGAAGGATCGCCTGTCCATTGTCGAACGTCGGGACACTGGGATCAGGGAGGGCCGCTTGTGGGATGGTGTTCCTGTGTTCGCTCGTGATACAGGCCGTGGGATGAGTGAGGGCGATCGGTCAGGCAATCTTCGTTCGGACAATCGCGGTGTTGAGGGTCTCGACTCTGTCTCCAGATTTGTTCCAACCACCACCCAGTTATCTGCCGTCCGAAGTCGCTTGGCCATCCTAGGTCGCTCGGGAGTGATCGACTCGATTGACTCAACTCCATAGTTGTCGCTTGGGTATTCAGCAGGTAACCGTTGTACTGGACCTGCCTCAAAGGGGTCGTCCTGAAGACCAAGTTTCTCCGCAACCTTCTCCTGCGCGTCGATATTGTACCTCGCTCCTCCTCCTGCTTGGAAGCCCCTGAAAGGCACAGTACAGAACTGGAAGAGCTTGCCGGCTACGCCTCCGACTAAGCCCATTAACGACCAAGGTTTGCTCTCGCTGGGTGTTATATGCATTTCGCCAACTGCGACCTGTGTCGCGACGCCAACCTGTGGTGTAGGCGGAACTGACCAGTTGCCGCGCGACTTCTGGAGGTTGAAGTAGTCGTCGTAGTCGCCGTCTCGTCTTGTGTAGTTATTCGTGCCATCCATGCCCCCTGCGAGCTGGTAGCGGTCGTTCGCAAGCGGAGGTGGACTTTTGTTGTCGCCAAAGCGGTCGTTGTTCAGGGCATGTCCACCCCAAGGGCTTGTCGCGGGCTCATGCGCCGTGGAGCCATACCGGGAGCGCTTGCGGGTCGCGTGGACATCTGGGTCGGTCACCTGGTGGCTGGAGGTCTCAGGCGCGTATGTCGCATCGAAGTAGGTCCTCTGTGACTTTGCGCGCGCATTCGAGGGCGAGGGAGTAAATAGCCCGGGCATTTCGTGGGAGTAGCGCGAGGTTGCCATGCAGGGAGGTGGATACGGAGGCGGCTGCCTCTGGGATTCAAGGCTGGCCAGGCACCGCTAGCGAGCGAATGATGTCAGGCTTGCTGCACGAATTATCGCTACCCGTCAAAAGCTTCCTTGGCCCGCTGGCCTGGATGATCAAAAAGTAAAGTGCATGTTGCGTGCAGCGTATCGTGGTCGGGTTGAGTGGGGAAGTGCGCAGGTGAGCTATTGTTTATGTTCAGCCGTCGCTGTGGTAGCGCTATGGACGGACCACCGCAGTAAGGAGTATGCGCAACCTCGTTTGATTTCAGGAGCAAGGACTGATATATGGGATTCAACAGAGAGCAGTGAGCCTATTTAATACACACGACAACGCCTACCATGAGGGTATATCTGCCCGAACGCCGTCGCAATGAGTAATGATGTCTCCCTACCAAACGCCAACGCCATGGCTCAGGTGCCTTCATGCCCTCGCTATCCATCCGCTGTGTACAAAGTATTCAAACAGTTGCGACGACTTGTTTGTGTCAATCTTACAAATCTCACGGGCCGTCTTCTTCTTAAGCGCGCCGCCGTTGTTTAGAGCCGCTCGAATAATGGTTTCCTTGAGCGCTAGATAGGGCTTGGGCATGATGCGCAGTGTGCTGCATATCTCCACTTCCTCTGGATTGAGGAGCTGAAGATCCGCCTTTGACTCCTTGCCGAACTTCAAGGGTACAGTGTTCGGTAGCGACTTAGGCACGAACTTTGTCTTGGAGTGCTGAGGTGTCAGAACGCCGTTTGCACCATTGACGCCATTCTGTGCGCGATCAGGAGGTGGCGTAGTAAGACCGCTGTTCTGCTTGACGTGCAAAGGCAGCTCCTGTGCAAGCAATGCTGTCGCTGCAGAGGGCTGTTCAAAAGGCGGTTGCGGCTTGGTCATCCTACTGGACGCAAGACGATCGAACTGCCCAATGGGAGGCGGTCTGGTTTGCCGTTGCTGCTTCTCCTGTTCATACTTCTCGCCGGCTTTGAGGCTCGTGATCTGCATATTCCTCCACTCTTGAAGTTGCGAGATGGCCTGTCTAAGGTTGTGCTCGTATTCGAGGTCCTTGCAGAACTGCTCAAAGTCTGCATGTTGCATCATCCTGGCAAAGGGCTTGGCCTTGTTCATCAGATCTTTCTCTTCCTTTGTCCGCTTCTTGTCGGCCAGCTGATTTTTGCGGTACTCGAGCAACTGATGCTCAAATATTATTTTCTTGCGCTCCACTCGGGCATCTAGACGGTGGTTGTAGATCTCCATGATGGTCATCTTGAGGTCCATCTCCGGCTCGAGCTCGCCCGTCCTTGGGTTCAAGCCATCACCGGGGTCGAACTGCATGTGCTGCACAGCCTCTTCGGCCTCGTTGAAGTATTCCGTCTCGAACTCTAGACGACCGGGCATGTATCCTTGGACCTCGTGGCAGGCGGGAACACTCGCCGTGGGCTTCTGCTTCGGCGCATCGGGCTCGCGGCCTGCAGCTTCCTCCTTCTTCTTCTCTATCCTCCGCTTCTTCCTCGCCTGGAACTCATGACGTGGTATGCGGGTGCTGAGCTCGGTATCATCCTTACTGCAGTGCTCAGGCAGAGGGAAGCTTGGGCTGTCTAGGTATGTGTTGATGTAGTGGTCACGGACCTCATCCTTCTCGCGGTAGCCGCCTATGTGGTCCGCAATGTCTGCCCATGATCCCAGACCGTATGTTTCAGCGCCTTCCAGCAGGGCCAGTTCCTCGTCCGCTCCCCAGTCTTCGGTGTATATAGGTATTGAGTGTTGTTCTATAACTTTGAATTTGTGCTTGGCAGGCTGGTGGTCTCGCGAAGCCTTGCCGTCGGAGAAGCAGGGCACGCAGAGGTCGTACTCGTTGCAGACGTCCTCGGCGCAGCGTATGCGGACGGTCGACGTGATATCGGATGAACAAACATCGCAAACATACTTGGTCCCGCCCTCCGTGCCCCGCGTGCCTGTCTTCTTCTTGATGACACCCATGGTGCCCCGCTAATTGCGCGCGCAGGTGAAGGCGGGTTTGGTGATTGGGGGTGACGGGGTGACGCAGTGACGGTATCTGTGGCTGTGCACGGCAGGGGCGCGTGTCGGGGTCGGCGGGGGCGCTGACTAATGGCCTAATGAAATGCAGGATAATGCCGCAGGTCGCAATGCTGGACGGGGACGGGCGCCTGGGAGTGAATAGCGCGTCGAGGGAGAGTCGTGTTGGGCTCCAAGGTCGCGGTGTTGACGTACGCGGGCGGGAGAGGGTCAACGTTCGCGGCCACGGCAGCTGCAGCCGAGGCAGGACTGACAGGCCAGATGTCGCAGAGAATCGCGATGGCGCCGCAGCAGCCAGGCAGATTAAAATAGAAAGCAAGACTCACTCGCCCGTCCTGCAACACGCGAAACACGCAAAGGAATGAGGGAGGATTGGCGTGTCAGTGCGTGGTGCCTCCGAAATGAAGGCTAGTTTCAGACCCAATGACCCAACTTCAAACGAGGACCCTATCCTGAGCATCGCAGCATTGACGAAGGCCTGGGGCACTCGGACGTTAGCAGCATCGCCACCAGCCGCGCCCTATACCTGCCTCCTGCCGCTGCTTCTGCTCTGTAGACATCCTCCTCTGCCTCTTGCGCGCCCTCTCCGCCCTTGGTGTGCCCCTCGTCGCCTTCCCGCCTGTCTCCACTCCCAGCTGTCCGTCTGTTCTTCCTGCATCTGCCCACCCGCTGAGCTGCCGCAACCATGTCTTGGAAGCTCACCAAGAGTGCGTATCCCCCAGGCCCGTCTGCGTGAGGCCCCCCTAACACGTGCTGCAGAGCTCAAGGAGACGCATCTGGCGCCCCTCGCCAACACATTCAGTCGCTCGTCGTCGACGTCGACCATAGTCGATGACCAGCCGACGCCCAAAGCCTCGAGTTCCGCCGCCAGCGCGACGACGCTCGGCAACTCCAAGGACAATGGCATTGGTACTTGGGACCCTCTGCCCACACTCACCGCCTGCTGACCGACCCCAACAGCCGCCTCAGAAGCCAACGCCTCCGCGCCGGCACAGCCCCTGCGCCCCGGTATCCTCATAGTCACGCTCCATGAGGGTCAGAAGTTCTCCCTGCCCGCCGGCGCCGAGCAGCAGTTCAGCGGCGGCAGCCACCACCAGGGCTCCATGTCCCAGGGCGGCGGCCTCTCGGTCGCGGGCTCAATGCGCCCCGGCTCGTCCTCGCACCGGCCGCAGTCTGCTGCTGGCAGCATCAATGCCGCGCCCACGATCCACGGTCGCTACTCCTCAAAACACCTGCCCTATGCCCTCGTCGATTTCGACAAGCAGCAGGTCTTCATCAACGCAGTTTCCGGTACCCCCGAGAACCCACTCTGGGCGGGCAGCAACACCCAGTACAAGTTCGATGTGTCCCGTGTCACCGACCTCACCGTCTCGCTTTACATCCGAAACCCCTCCGCCTCGCCCAACGCTGGTCGCAACGAAGACATCTTCATTGGAACACTGAAGGTCCACCCCCGATTCGAGGAGTCGCGGCAGGACAGCAAGGCCGGAAATGGAGAGGGTGGCGCTGGCCAGGCCGGTGCCGACTGGATACCAGTGCAGTTCGGTAGCGGCCAGATGAAGGTCGGCGTCAACTTTGTCGAGAACAGGCAAGACCGTCTCGCGATTGACGACTTTGAACTCCTCAAAGTAGTCGGCAAGGGCAGTTTCGGAAAGGTCATGCAGGTGCAGTATGTGCTTCTACTTTCTGTCACATTAACAACTACTCACACCGCGCAGGAAGAAAGACACGCACCGGATCTACGCCCTCAAGACCATTCGCAAAGCACACATCATCTCCCGATCCGAAGTCGCGCATACTCTGGCCGAACGGTCTGTTTTGGCTCAAATCAACAACCCCTTCATCGTTCCGTTGAAGTTCTCTTTCCAGTCGCCAGAGAAGCTGTATCTTGTTTTGGCCTTTGTCAACGGTGGAGAACTCTTCCACCATCTGCAGAAGGAACAACGGTTCGACATCAACCGAGCTCGGTTCTATGCCGCTGAACTGCTGTGCGCTCTTGAGTGCTTGCACGGTTTCAACGTCATTTACCGTGATTTGAAACCCGAGAACATCCTTCTCGATTACACTGGCCACATTGCCCTGTGCGATTTCGGTCTCTGCAAGCTGGACATGAAGGATGAGGACCGGACAAACAGTAAGTCGAGTCCGAATGAATTTGTGTCAGCCTACTAACACCTCCTAGCGTTCTGTGGAACACCAGAATACCTCGCTCCGGAACTCCTTACTGGCGCTGGCTACACCAAGTCTGTCGATTGGTGGACACTGGGTGTTCTCCTATACGAGATGTTGACTGGATTGCCCCCATTCTATGATGAGAACACCAACGACATGTACCGCAAGATTCTCACCGAGCCTCTACACTTCCCTGGCCCTGAGATCGTGCCACCGGCCGCACGCGATCTCTTGACCCGCCTGCTAGACCGCAACGCTGAGAAGCGACTGGGTGCTAAGGGCGCAGCCGAGATCAAGGCGCACTACTTCTTCCACAGCATCGACTGGCGAAAGCTTCTTGAGAGGAAGTACGAGCCCAGCTTCAAGCCTAATGTGGTACGTAATGTCATCATTGTTCGAGGAGTCAAATCTAACATGCCCTCAGGTTGACGCAAAGGACACTGCCAACTTCGACCGCGAGTTCACTTCCGAAGCTCCAACAGATTCATATGTCGATGGTCCCATGCTTTCGCAGACCATGCAGCAGCAATTCGCGGGATGGTCATACAACCGCCCTGTTGCTGGTCTTGGCGACGCTGGTGGCTCGGTGAAGGATCCATCATTCGAGGGTGTGACAGAAAGATAGTGCATTCCTGGGCGTAACAAATTAGGATTCGGGAAATCTCCGTTGAGTATGCGTGTGGCTTGTCACGGCGATGGAGCCGACACCAGGCACAACACCCACCGGCTTTGGATCCACAGATAGAAGCCGTGGTGATTGGTGGGATCTCAGCGCTCTTTGATGCTTTTTTGGGTTCAGGTGCAATGGCATGGCGCTTGAGGCAGCATTTGTGTGAGAGAAGCCTAAATTCAGGCAAGCAAATCAAGACGATATCCCCTTTGAGTTTGACATGCACGAATCTTAGTGATCGGCTTTGTGGTGCTTGCAAATGCTGTAGGGCTGTCGGGGTGGGACCAACGGGATGTCGTGACAGCAAGCGCGTGGGAAAAGTGGTGCCCCTCCTTCCCTCAACGAAGCTCTGACGCAAGCGGGGCCAGGTCTCGGCCGCGACATTTCTAATGACATCGGCCAAAACAACAACCTTCACCTTACTCACACCTTCTCCATCATCTCGCACTTGCAATTGACCCTACCTCTGTCTAATTGTCCAAGTTTAAACCTTTATACCCCAACACCTAGTCCCGTAACACAACATGCCCGGCTTCGCACAGGCCTCTGATCTCAACGCCTGGTCGGCGCTCCAGGACCACCACCAGAAGCTTGGCAAGGACATTGTCCTGAAAGAGTACTTCAAGAAGGACCCTCAGGTAAGTCCAGAAGAAGCTATCCTAGTAATTTTGCTAAAACATGGTAGCGATTCGAGAAGTTCAGCCGTACCTTCAAGAACGATGCCGAGAACTCCGAGATCCTGTTCGACTTTTCCAAGAACTTCGTCACCGAGGAGACACTGAAGCTTCTCATCGAGCTCGCAAAAGAGGCTGGCCTCGAGAAGCTCCGCGATGACATGTTCGCTGGCGAGAAGATCAACTTCACTGAGAACCGCGCCGTCTACCATGTCGCCCTTCGCAACACCTCCAACCAGGAGATGAAGGTCGATGGCCAGAGCGTCGTCGAGGACGTCAACTCTGTTCTCGACCACATGAAGGAGTTCAGCGAGCAAGTCCGCAGTGGCGAGTGGAAGGGATACACTGGCAAGAAGATCGACACCATCATCAACATTGGTATTGGTGGTTCTGACCTGTATGCAATTCCACGCAACTTGGATACGCTTCAAAAACATGCTAACTCTTTTTAGTGGCCCCGTCATGGTCTCAGAAGCTCTCAAGGCTTACTCCCAGCGCGATCTCAAGATCCACTTCGTCTCCAACATCGACGGTACCCACATCGCAGAGGCCCTCAAGGACTCCAACCCAGAGACCTCTCTCTTCCTCATCGCCTCCAAGACCTTCACCACCGCCGAGACTGTCACAAACGCCAACACCGCAAAGTCATGGTTCTTGAAGAGCGCAAAGCAGGAGGACATTGCTAAGCACTTCGTCGCCCTCTCCACCAACGAGGAGGAGGTTACCAAGTTCGGCATTGACAAGAAGAACATGTTCGGCTTCTCCGACTGGGTTGGTGGACGTTACAGTGTCTGGAGTGCCATTGGTCTGAGTGTTGCTCTCTACATTGGCTTCGACAACTTCCACCAGCTCCTCGCTGGTGCCCATGCCATGGACAAGCACTTCAAGGAGACCCCTCTCGAGCAGAACATTCCCGTCATCGGTGGTCTTCTGAGTGTCTGGTACTCCGACTTCTTCGGTGCCCAGACCCACCTTGTCTCTCCGTAAGTTTCAAAGTTGCTATCTTGCGAAAAGGCTTAGTCTAAATCTTTCTAGCTTCGACCAGTACATGCACAGGTTCCCTGCTTACCTCCAGCAATTGTCTATGGAGTCGAACGGCAAGGCCATCACCCGCAGCGGTGACTACGTCAAGTACACTACCGGTCCCATTCTGTTCGGTGAGCCGGCCACCAACGCTCAGCACTCCTTCTACCAGCTCCTCCACCAGGGCACCAAGCTCATCCCCACCGACTTCATCCTAGCCGCTCAGAGCCACAACCCAGTCGAGGGCAACAAGCACCAGAAGATGCTTGCATCCAACTTCTTTGCCCAAGCTGAGGCCCTCATGGTCGGCAAGACCCCCGATGAGGTCAAGGCTGAGGGTGCGCCCGAGGACCTCGTCGCTCACAAGACCTTCCTGGGTAACCGACCCACCACATCCATCTTGGCCGACAAGATCACACCTGCCACTCTTGGTGCTTTGATCGTCTACTACGAGCACCTCACCTTCACCGAGGGCGCCATCTGGAACATCAACAGCTTTGACCAGTGGGGTGTCGAGCTCGGCAAGTCATTGGCCAAGAAGATCCTGTCTGAGCTTGACGAGTCCAAGGAGTCTTCTTCTCACGATGCTAGCACAAGTGGACTCATCAACGCCTTCAAGAAGAAGTCTACTTTGTAAACGGATGATATGTGACGAGGCTGTAATGGCTGAATGACTTGATGACTGGAGGATAAATTATATAGCAAGCATCTTAAGTATCTGTAGGTGATACCGAGATTATGGAACACCAATGGACACATTGAAGTATATTGTCACGCCTGTGTATATACACGGTCACATGTCAAGCTCAGTCGACTCTCTTGCCTCCGCCTCCGTAGCCATATCCTCCCAAACCGTAGCCACTGCCCATGCCGCCTCCTCGTCCGTTGGCGACCGGGAGCCCGTATCCACTGCCTCCGTTTCCAAATCCTCTTCCACCTCCACCATTCATCCTATCCGTAGCATACCTCTTCAGCCGTCTCGGCAATTCAACACCCCGGAAGTAAACAACGCAAACAGCCGCACTCGCCACGGCACTCAAGAAACAGTACACCAACGTACTAGTATAAATATGTCCTCCATATCCACTCCAACCCGGAGGCAGCGTCGTGCTGGGATACCACCGCACACTGAACGCCAGACTCAACGGATCCCCAATCGTAATCTTGGTATTGCGCGTATGACTCGACACGGAATACGCAGTCGCTGCATCCACCGTCCCGGGCGCCACACTCTTAGGACTAGCATGAACCAGCAGGTTCAAATAATTCCCCACATGCAAATGGCTCAACTGCAGCGTCCCCGCCAGCGCAATAATGAGCGGCGTGTACATTGTACTCTGCGTCCCCAACGCACCCTCCTGTGTACTTTCATCGCTGACCCGGTATTCAGTTTCTAGGACGCTGGGTGGGAGCGGTTTGGACGGGATGCGGCAGGAAAGGGGCGCGTCGTTGTGGATGTAGAATTCGAGCAGGTGGAAGAACTCGTCTGTTACAAAGTCTATGGTGCAGTTTACGTCTTTTTCTACGCCGAAGTTTAGGTGGAGGGGTTGGCCGGTTTCGTTGCAGGTGGGGAAGGGTATGTATTGGAGATGGCCGGCGGCATCGGTGATCTGGGAGGGGGTGTGTTAGTTGGTTTGGAGGTGTTTGCGCGGGTGGCTTGGGGTGTGAAGGGAGTGGGCGTACATGTTCACCGGTTTCTCTGGTTGGGGTTAGCAATTGCACTCGCGTCTTTTCGTGGAGGTGCTGTAACTTACATGGTCCTGTTCAAACAACTGACTGGTATCATTTCCCCCGGGTTGTATCCTCGTGCCTCTTCTGCGCTCTTCATGGGCTCCTGTCCGCTCAATGCTGCTGCAAAGGACGAGAACAACGCGATGACAGGGAGCCATGATGGTGACTTTCGTTGCAATATCATGGCGATTATGATATATAGGAGGCTCAAGGAATCACTAAGCGCATGTGTAGTTGGTGCTGCGCGTAAGGCAGCTGCGACGGTCGAGGTGCATGTGTCAACTTGGACATTGTTGAGTACGGATCGAGGTCCCTGGCCTGTGCCCGCCCGCGGCAAAGACACTCCCGGTGCAACTCCGCAATCCAAGCTTCACCTGCGCGACATGGTTGTCAAGACGAAAAAGATGCCGACTTGCTTTATTTACCGCGGAATGTGTTCTGTTCGTGCTTCAGAAGGGCCAATTGAAGTCAAGCTGTATAAAGCCACGTCCTGGACTTGACAATATGATGGGTGGATTCATGTGTATTCAGGGTGACCCTCACAGTATCGTGCAGTATGAAGTATTGCTACATCTTTAGCTTACGGAGACAATCGTGATCTCTTCATATCTATCAAATCGAGAAGCAGTCATTGCTTCCTATGCAAATTCTGTTACAGTACAATATGTACACATCCGATTTACACACGCCCCTCCAAACCATCCCCAAGTCACAGAACAAGAGCATTCGGATCTACCATCCCTTCCTCGTCAATTCCGTCACTCGGTTTGTGACGTCCTGGAAACCCTTTCGGAACCTCGCCCTCCACCGCTCAGACGCCAACCGCTTCCGCTTCAGTCCGCCTCTTTCGTGGAACTTCTGCTTGTTGAAGTCGCTCTTGACCTTGTTCCTTGCCATTAAACTTCCCAACATGCCGATGCCCCTCACAATATCACGTCCGCGGTTGACATCCAACTCTACAGTGCGTCCATATGCGGGGTTCAAGCGCGGGTACTGGGCAAATGTCTCTTCTTGTTGTACAGCGAGAGGTGACGCCTCGGAGGGTTTGTTGGCGAGGGTGGGATTTAGCATTCCATCGGTCGTCGCCATTTGGCTGAAATCCAGGCCTGGCCTCCTACCAGGTCGTCTGCTGCCGGAGCCCGCAAACTCCTCGCCGAAGACGCGGTCGGTTGGTGTGTTAGGCCTTGCGCTCCGAGGCATGCTGCCGAGGAGAGCGTCCATTGTCTGTGTAGTATTTCTTTGGGTGGTGGGCTGTGGCCGAGGTTGTGGTGCTGCGGCCTCCCGCTCAGGAACGTAGCGGGCTTGCGGCCGTTGAGCTTCCCGTTCGGGTACATAGTGCTCGTCGTCGTTCTTCGGCAGTGGTTGTTGCGCAAGGCATCTCGGTGTGTTCGAAATGGCTCGTTGACATGTCCATGTCGGGGTTGTCCGGCTCGAGGTGTGTGGTATCCGTGTGAAGTTGGCAGGGCGGAGCAGAAGCTCACCCAACGATCGTGAGGCCATTCTGAATCTCTGCTGCTACAGTATTGACATGGGCGGGGTGCTTAGACGTGCTGGCGGCGGGCAATTGCGGGATGGCTCCGGTGAATGATGGAGGTCATGCACGTCGCGGTTCCCAAATTTGTCGGCGATATAGTGGTCCGAGCGTTCCTCGAGCTCCAAATCTCAACTGTGACTTCTTCTCTCACTGCAACACGCGACAGCGACCTCGATACCCTATCCAACCTCTCTCTTTCAATAATCCCACCAAGTCCGGCGACTGTATATCTGCGCAAGATGTACGGCTATCCTGGTATGTAAAGTGATCCTTTGCGACGCGAACTCAGCTAACATGCGCAGGTGCTCCGGGCTACAACCGCCCTCCGGGCTTCGCAGGCACTCCGCCAGGCATGGCAGGCATGGCAGGCATGGCGCCGCCTGGAATGGGTATGTGATAGCAGTAACTGACAATAGCAACGCTGACATTGCGCAGGTCCTCCCGGCGCAGCAGCTCCCCCCGGCGTAGCAGTTCCCCCCGGTGTCGCGAACGCCCAAGGCCCGCCAGCAATGAATGCACCACGCGCTCTGCCATCCGGATGGGCACCGCCCACCAACATGCCCACCTTCAACTTCAATGCGCCCGTCATCCGTCTGGGAACACAGGGCGGACGAGCTGGCGCTGTCGACAGCCCTGTAGGCGGCCGAAGAGACAACGCCGCACCACCCGGTCGCCGTGGCCTTGGCATGGACAGAGATGGCGATCGCAGGGACGCCGTCCAGCCCGTTAATCCCCCGTCGCGCGAAGATATCGCGCGAACCATCTTCGTCGGCAACATTCCCGATGGCGTTGGAGGCGATGAGGGCATGGAGCGCATCCTCGAGACGGCAGGAAAGCTTGTTCGGTGGACGAGAGCTACCGACGCCAACAACAAGCCCCAGACGTTTGGGTTCGCCGAGTTTGGAGACGCCCAGAGCTTGGAGACAGCCGCCGAGATATTCAAAGACGTGCGTGTGCCTACAAAACGTCAAAAGGCCGGCAAGCCCAAAACCGACGACGGCGAACAAGACGAGGTGGAGACGACCAAGTTGCACGTCATGGTGGATGATGCTTCGATCAAGTACGCAGAGGAATGGAGCAAGACCCGAAACGAAGACGAGGCCACGGTTCAATTCAGGCTCGACAGTGCCAAAGAAGCGCTTTCCTCGGTCCTCGCGAGCTTTTTCAACCCGCCGAACGCACCCAACGTCGACTACGCAGGAGACACAATGATGCAAGATGCACAGGCACAAGACGGTGAAGACGTGGAAGTTGCATTCGTCAACCTTGCGAATGGCGAGGATGAGCTTGCGGACATCCCTGCAGAGATGCGCGAAATTGTCGCCGCAGAAATTGCTGCCTTCCGCGACCGTTCCAACCAACGCGATCGCGAACGACTCCTGAAAGAAGAGGAGCTTGAGGCCGAGGAGCGCAGGCGTAGTGGTAGACGTGCATCCCCACCACCATCCGCCCCTACTGGACCCGGAGGTGCCAATGGTGTACCGCTGGGCCCCAGAGCAGAACGGGGTGTTCAAGGTGCACCCAGTGGGCCCAAGGGCTCACAGTTTCCCCGAGACTACCAAGGTGGTGTCAACTTTGTCAATGGCGGTGCCGTACATAACGGCGCATACATCAACCGCGAGGACGACGATGACTCCGCCAGCGACTCAGAACTTGAGCGTCGTCGCAAGAAGAAGCGAGCAGAAGAAGCTGATGAGGCATACAAGAAGCAACTCTCCCGCTGGCTTCAGACCGAGCGTCGTACTTTCGCTTCCGTCGAGCGTACAAACGACTACTTCAAGAACATGGACGCGGAGCGCGAGAAAGCTCGTGCAGCACAAGCGAAGCAACTTCGAGAATTTGACGATGATCAAGAGGCAGCTTCGAGACGCGATCTCTACTACCGCGATCACAGCGACTGGATCCGCGACCGCGAGTCAGTCCGTGGACAGGAGGCAAAGGAAGACGCGATCGATCGCGAACAAGAACGGCGCGAGTTGGCCTCGCAGAGGAAGCAGAAGGACCATGCCCGCGGCCAGGCCGATGCCTTCTTGGAGGAGCAAGGCGAAGAGCTTATGCGCAGGGAGGAACAGCGCGAGCCAGCTCATTTCAAGATCTCGCTCGGGGCCGCCGCCAAGAAGCTCGAAAAGACTGCCGCTCCCCGTCGAACCGCCGCCGATGTCGAGAATCTGCTCGAGGACGAGGACCTCACAGATCAATCCGGTGCCAAGAAGCGAACTCTCGTGCCCATCAACTTCGATGCGGCTGTACGTGCCAACCTTACGCAAGAAGAAATCGAAGAAGCCCAGCGACAGTTGGCGCGCGACATTCCCAACGACAAGGAAGGCCTGTGGAAATGGCCCGTCGCTTGGGAGCATTTGCCTCAGAAGAACATCGACAAGGATATCAAGCAGTGGGCTGCCAACAAGGTTCTTGAGCTCACTGGTGTACAAGAAGAGATGCTTGTCGACGCTATCGTGGACCATTTGAAGAGCAAGGGCGCACCGCAGCCCCTGGTGGAGAACTTGGAAGTGGCTCTCGATGACGAAGCCGAGTCACTCGTGAAGAAGCTCTGGCGTATGGTCATCTACTACAGTGAGACCGAGAAGAGGGGTATCAAGTGAGCACGTTGCTTTTTGCTCATGTGGAACAGCAATCTATCTTCGACAGTGCCTTTCGGATTCATCACCGATGTGGCTCTTGCAATCCTCACGAACCGGGCGAGTGAGTATTTGGGAGGTCTTGGTCTTGTTTGGGTAGTATTGACGCGCTGTAGGGTCCTCGGATCTTGCATCACGAAACGACGTGTAGATAATGGGCGTATGGTTGGAATGGAGAGTCATACCAGGTCCGTCCTTTTACTTTCGATTGTCACACCACTAATACACAGGCGTTCTTCTTTTACCGTTGTTCAAATTTGGATGATGCTTCGCTGTAGTTTTATGGGGCGTAAGTATTATGCGTGCTCTTTTTGCTTTGCTGATGTTCAGCATTGAGAGTCTACCTTGATGGTACTCATGATCCTCGGGTTGGACTACTCCTTAAACCCACTCATGCCACCCCGCGGCCGGTAAGCCTTGTTTGCCGCGGTATTTGATCACACTTCACGATTGTAAAGAAGTCGTTGGGGTAGGTCAGGAACAAGCTTCATATTGAACTACTTGCCCGTGTCATCACGGCGGCTTTCCACGTAGTTCCTCCTCGCACGCTGTTAAGCGTTGTCATGCGTCGTCAAGCCCAAGCTTCTCGCCTAGCCGCGAAGCACCTGGAGCCGCGTTCTGGGCAAGGGACCCCTATAGTTCGTGGGGTGTAGCACTGTACAGCTCACGTGTGAGGTAAATAAAATGCCGGCAACGTTGCCAAATGCCCCGATTTTTCCAGCCCCAGAAAGTGGCGCGCCGAGATCTTCCACGAATGATGAGGGGCAAGTGGGGTGGAATTCACGATGGCGCGGGCGGTTGGCACTATTTGGCGTGGAGATGCGTGGAGTGTTGTGCCGGATGCCTTGCCAGTTAAATAGACCGTCTAGATCCTGCCTCCGGACGGAATAAGTATCTCGCTCAACCATTTCACCTTGACCTCTTCATTCATCTTCATCTTTCCTGGTGTTCAAGTTTTGCTTGAAAAGAATCTCAACTTCTGGTAGCTTTGCGGGGTATTCCGATCATTCCGAACATCGGTAGCAACACAACGAAAACATCACAATGGCCATTACAATCACAGGTGCTGAGACGAGGGATGTGCGGTTTCCGGTATGCTCCCTAGTCATTCAAGCTATACAATAGAGAAAGAGGAATCTAACGCGTCTGCAATAGACATCCCTTGACAAGACTGGTTCCGATGCTATGAACGCAGCGGGAGACTACTCTTCAGCTTACTGTATCCTACACACAGACTCTGAGTTCAAGGGTCATGGTATGGTAGGTCTAATCTCATTCGATGTTGGCCATGAGTAGAAGAGATAAGCTACTTTGGCGAGTCCGCCCTGATCATCTCATCTCTTCCCCCAACTCATGGATACCCCTGAACCGGCCAATTTGTGACCACTTGGCAACTGAATCCATTCGTTTCCTGATTGCTTACAATTTGCAGACCTTCACAATTGGCCGCGGTAACGAGATTGTATGCACCGCCATCGCCTACCTTGCCGACCGCATCAAGGGCCACACACTCGACTCACTAGTTGCCAACTGGGGAAAGACATGGCGCCACCTGGTAAACGACTCTCAACTCCGGTGGATTGGACCCGAAAAGGGTGTCATCCACCTCGCTCTCGGTGCCGTCGTAAACGCCATCTGGGATCTCTGGGCCAAATCGCTCGGCCAACCTGTATGGCGCATCGTTGCAGACATGACACCCCAGCAAATAGTCGACTTGATCGATTTCCGCTACATCACCGATGCCATTACCCCCGAGGAGGCGCTGGAGATCTTGACCAAAGCCGAAGCCGGTAAGAAAGAGCGACTCCAAGAAGCCCTTGATAGCCGCGCTGTCCCCGCATACACTACTTCTGCGGGATGGCTCGGTTACGGTGAAGACAAGATGCGTGGTCTTCTGAAGGAGACACTGTCAAAGGGCTACAAGCACTTCAAGCTCAAGGTCGGCAGCGATATTGCGCAAGATAAGCAGCGTCTAAGCATCGCACGAGAGATCATTGGTTTCGACAAGGGTAATGTGCTCATGGTAGATGCGAACCAAGTCTGGAGTGTACCGGAGGCGATTGAGTACATGAAGGCGTTGAAGGAGTTCAAGCCGTGGTTTATCGAGGAGCCCACCAGCCCTGATGACGGTACGTACCCCTTTCCTTGCTTCTATGTTATAGAGAAACGCATACTGACCTCAACAGTCCTCGGCCACAAAGCGATTCGCGAAGCCCTAAAGCCATACAACATCGGCGTCGCAACAGGAGAAATGTGCCAAAACCGCGTCATGTTCAAGCAATTCCTCGCCTCAGGCGCCATCGACATTTGCCAAATCGACGCCTGCCGTCTCGGTGGTGTCAACGAAGTCATTGCCGTGCTCCTCATGGCCGCCAAGTTCAACATCCCCATCGTACCGCACTCGGGTGGTGTCGGTCTACCAGAGTACACACAGCATCTTTCCACCATCGACTACGTTGTTGTGTCGGGGAAGAAGTCGGTGTTGGAGTACGTTGACCATCTGCATGAGCACTTTTTCCACCCGTCCAGGATTGAGAACGGCTACTATGTTACTCCTATGGATCCTGGTTACTCGGTTGAGATGAAGCCTGAGAGTATGGATCGGTTTAGCTTCCCTGGTGGTAAGGATGGGTGGTGGCAGAGTGAGGAGGCGAAGCCGATTTTGGAGGGTATTAAGATCTAAAGATGTAGTTTGGTAATCGTCGAATGAAATAATCGTATTTGAGCGAGTAGATGCCTTGTGCTAAGCGCAGATGTCCTTCTGTTACTAATACATCGCGTTCGCCCTCTCCGAGACTACCTGTAATCACACCCCCTCAAGAAAGATACTCCTCCTACCCTCGATGTATTCCTCCCAATCCCCCATCATGTAGCGGTAAGATGTGTTTGCGAAAGAACTTATGTTCTACCATACACTTCCTAAGTCTTTGCTCATCAAACGCTTCCTCTTTGGTAAAGAACAACCCAAAATTGCGACATTGGCTCAGCCGAACAGCTAAAGTCTTGCAATGGTCGTTGATAACACGCAGATGGTTACCAAAAGGTACGCAAGTCCCATTTCCATAGAAGACTGAGGGAAGTCGACGTTGAAAAAGCGCTGCCTCGTGATACATAAGACACAACGGTCCGAATGTCAATAAACGGAATCGGACATGCACCCTGGGATTTTCGATGCAGTAGTCGGCCAGAAGATTTAGCTTATGGCAGGGGTCGGCTAACGTAATGCGCAACTCATCGAAGTGCCCTTTCACGATGAGGCCTCCGACATCCACTCGTTCATCTTTGGAGCGAACAGATGATCGAATTTCCACAGTTTTGACTTTAGAAGTCCAAGACTTGTCGCATTGGCGCACGAAGCGGATGAACTGATGAGTAGCGTTTTGAGCGCATACGGTGTCTTGGGCGAATACGATATCGTTGTATAACAGTGACAAGTGTTTGGTCTCTTCGTAGAGTTGCTTGCACACGTATTTGAGCTGGTTGTACTCGGATGTAGATTCCGCGGTAGAACATAGCTTGGCGCCCTGCGCGGACTCATGCTTGTAATACGCATCTACACACTCTTGGGGTGTTGCGTGCCAGACATCGTCTATACTGTTGACCTCTTCGGTCACTGCCTGGGGTATTGATTCGAAGTCGATCGAGTCGCGATAGAAGAGTTCGTGATGGTTGGCAGTGAGTGCGTATTTGTAGATCGTGTTGCGTATCTCGCCTGGCAATTGGAGGAAGCGATCGGTGCCGTCATGGGTAGGAGCTGACTTGCTGTACCCACTGGTCATCGGGTCGGAGTCTCCTCTCGCGGTTTTGCTAGACGCGTTACTCATGTCGATATATTCCCTAGTTTCAGAGTTTAAGCGGGCAGGAGGGGCAGTCGTAGGTGATGGGGTTTTGGCGGCAAAGAATAAAATTATACTCATGCGAAGGGACAGCCTTGGAACCCATACGTTTAGACTTGGTCAGATGGCAACGAGAAAAACTCTTTAATCCACATGTCGAAGGAGCCCAGACCAGTTTCGTACTTGTTATGGGGATATCATTAGGCGACCCAAGGTACAACAATTTGTTTGTAATTATTACGGAATATGCGTCGCTTCCCTTGAACTAAGTACTCAGAAAGATCCTAGCGATTAGGAGTTATCAGCCACAGGTTCGCATCTCCAACGTTGCTTGCCAGGAGTATGCAGCTCTGTACCGGTGACTAATGATCACTTAAAGTAGCTTCTCGACTCTTCCTCACGATATCCTTCAACTGTGCCATCATTGCCATGTCTGTGGAGTCTTGCTGGCTCTCCGTCCTTGGGTCCTTCCAAAGCAGATCAAACTTGATCTCTTTCTGTTCGTTGATACGTCTTACAAACACTACAACAGGTTCATGTATGAGAGCCGCGGTATCCCACTTGTGAGTCTGAATCTTGAATATAACGTGCTGCACGTTCATTGTGACCCCTGGAGTCTCTTCCAATCCCCTGAAGGTAAAGATGCATGCGTCTAGCAGGCGATGTCGAAGTTCAGGATCGGCTATGCTGGCGTCTTTGGCGATCGTGGCAGGGACATTGACGGTAACGTAGGGTAGATGTAGGCTCAGTAATTCGCGGAACGAGGCGAAGACGTCGTCGAAGTATATGCGTGGTGCATTTGCGTTGGCAGGTAGCGAGCGTGTATCGCGCATTCCGAGACGGACTTTCACATTGTGAAGGTGGGAATGCGTCTGAATCTGGGGCGTGCCGATAACCGTATCTGTCTCATTGGTGGAAAAAGCGACCTGAACCATATCGATGCTCTTCTGTACTGCGCCGTTCATGACTAATTGGCTCTCGGCAACGATCATGCTGGAAAGCTCTTGACGGGTCTGCTTGCAAGCGCTAAGAAGACCGGTAACGTCTCGCAGGCTGGTAACATCCGGCAGGAGATACTGATAGACTTCGTTTCGAATCTCTGCAGGCATCAATAAGAATGATAAACTCTGCCTTTGTGTAGGTACGAGAACAGGGGTAGGAACATCCATAGTGCGTGATATGTCGATGCTTCGGGCGTTGCGAACATCCTCATGAAGCCGCTGTGCGAGTTCGTCGTGTAATCGTCCTCTGTACTTCTTCGATACAGTCATGAGTATTTTCTGGAGCCTGTTTTTAGGTTTGGTAATCGTGACTGTCGTTGCATTCGCCAAGTCAGGAGCTTGTTGATCGTGTCGCGTGAGTCCTTTTTTGCTGATATGGGTTTCGCGGGGGCGGGGGACATTAATGACTTTTCGGAGACGACATCTTGCCCGCTTGAGAAGAGGTTCTCTCATTGGAATAGACACATGCAATCAGCCTGGACACTAGGATCTGTCTATGCTAGGGTTGAGTCAAGTAGAGCAAGAAGATCGTTCCTAATGCTGCCCTGGATAGTCGAATATGCCGACAGAAATTTCTTCTCATCGTTGTCGAAAATGGCTGTATTCATGACGGTGATCGAGCCGAGAAACATGCTGTTGTTTCATAGGTCTCCGATTGGCAGCAGCGGTCCAGTCTACCACTGAAAGCAGTGGGGCCAACCTAGGAAGGGGAGGTGAGGGGTGGACCGGCCACTCCCAAGGCGTTCTTATAGTGATACATCTCCAAATGTATTCGGTGGACTTCACGAGAAAGGTCGCTATCTGGAAGGCCGTTATTGGAAGAGTGGAGATGGCAGAAGATGAGGCTCAACAAATGCGAGTATCGGGATAGTCGGAACGTTCCGCGCAGCGGCTATTGAAGGCCCATGGCATGACTCCGATGGTGCATGGCCACCTCGTATCCTCTCAACTCAGATCTCATATATTACTACCTATGTGCTGCTGAACATTGAAATAAGTATTGATTACAGAAACGCTCGCAGGTTTCCATTGTCGGATTTACTACCCCACCTGCACCCCGCCTCCCCGCTTTGATCACCAAGGTCGACCCAGAAAGCATACCCTCCCCGGAGGCTATTATTAACAGCTACAGTCGCTATGGCTCCTCCTCCAGCTCCGGGCGTATGGTGCCCCGCAGTAACCTTCTACACTTCCGAAAGCGACACGGCAACCTTGGATCTCGCCGCACAGAAACAGTATTTCCAATACCTCTCCAAATCGGGTCTTACTGGTTTAGTCATTCTTGGCTCTAACGCTGAGGCATTTCTCCTCACTCGCGATGAGAAGAGAGCGTTGATGAAATGTGCTCGTGAGGCCGTCGGCCCCGACTACCCTCTGATGGCCGGCATCTCAGGCTTCTCTGTACCTCAAGTCATGGAGAACATTAGCGACGCAATTGAGGCTGGAGCCAATTATGGACTCTTGCTACCAGCGGCGTACTATGGGCCAGCAGCTTCTAAAGAAGTTGTCATGGCTTTCTACGATGAGGTTGCGCAGAAATCCGAGTTGCCTATCGTCATCTACAACTTCCCGGGTATCTGCAATGGGGTGGACCTTGATTCTGTCACGATCGCCGCGCTCGCAAAACGGAACCCTGGCAAGATTGTCGGCGTAAAGTTGACGTGTGGCAGCGTCGCGAAGATAACCAGGCTATGTGCTGAGCTGCCAAGCGATACCTTCTCTACGTATGCGGGCCAAGCGGATTGGTTGGTTGCTGGCCTTGCGGTCGGAAGTGCAGGGTGCGTGTCGGCATTCAGCAACGTTTTCCCGAAGGTCTGCTCAAAGGTCTACGAGTGGTACACTACTGGGAAGACTCAAGAAGCCCTGGAGCTTCACCGGAAGGCGGCGCTCGCAGAGAGCCCGATCAAGGCTGGAATCGCTCCAACAAAGCACGCTGTTAGTCAATACAGTGCGAAAGCTGCTGGTATTGGGGGCGCAGAGGGAAAGCTCAACCCCAGGCGTCCATACTTGCCAGTTAGCGACGCGATCAAGACGAGCGTAAAGAGTGCCATGGAAGAGCTTGCTACGATAGAGAGCATCTTGTAAAAGAGGCTGGAGGATACCTAGGGTTTCCGAGTTAGTTCAGATAGAGGTACTTGCATCTCGCGGCATGGCAAGCGTAGCAGACATATCGTCACACCCGTAACTTCGAACATATGATGGACAGGCATCCCTTTCCGACAATATTCTAGTTCCAGTCGTGAAGCTATGAGCCGAGAGAGATGAAGACTAGTAAAAGTGCAGACCCTTGATTTAGCGGCGCACGTGCCTTATCGATAACCAACATTCACATCTCGAACTTTTTCCCAATCCACCAAACACGACGAAATGGCGGCGCAAAGGGGAGCAAGCGGTATCGAAAAGAAGAAGCGGTCGAAGAAGAGAAAGACGAGAACGGAGGGTACAAGCAGCGATGTTCAACAGTTCGCGAGGGCTACGCTAACAACTGGACAGTCTCATCATCGAGCGAAAGTGACAGCGATGTCTCAAGTGTAAAGAGTCAAAAGGTGGCCGCGGTAGAAGAAGAAACAAAGGTATGAGTGTCGCGTTGAACAGGTCTGATCTGATCTGACTCGAAAAAGGATGTTTCGCCAGCGCCAGCACCAGCACCCGCTAAGAAAGAGAAGAAGAAGAAGTCCAAGACAGGCAGTGCTCCAGAGGCTCAGCCAGATGAAGATGTCGCTATGACGGATGTACCAGCTTCTCCGCCACCAAAACAGGCAGCGTCAAAGGCTAGCCAACAGGCGCAAGACGATTTCGGCGCCCTCTATCTGCGCAAAATCGCGGCTGAGTTCGCTGACGATCTCGACAAAGTGCGTGAAGCACCAGACTTCAAGGCGAGCAGTGTGCCGATGCTCATTCATGCGCTCAAACAAGGCGAAAGTCTTTACAGTGTAGAGGAGAGAAAGAGGGTCGTAGGCGCGGCGAACGCGTAGAGAGCAAGGGTAGCATGGGTGGCGTTTGGCGTCTGGAAACGTTTTTGCGCAAAGATTATCATAATGCAAATGTTCGTATATTTCAGAAGGGGGTCCGAACTCGGTCCCATTCATGTGCCAAATTCCCCCCAAAACGGTCATCGAACAGCCAAACGCCTTGCTATGCAGAATCTCGTGAAATCGTCTAGTATGCCTCGACCTCCATACCGCTCCGCCACTCCAACTCGATTGTCCAAGCCAGGAGGTTCGGGTGCTTGATCACAACCATGTCATGGGCCAGCTTCATGACTTTCTCCCTCTTCTCCGCCTTTTCTCCTGATGGCAGCACCATCAAGGTATCGTACGCTCTAGCAAGCAGCTTCTCCTCGTATTCCCGTCTCAGCTCGTCATCGCCCGTCCAGTTGATGATCTCCTCGTATATCCCTTCTAGCGGGCTAGTAGCGTATATCTCGTTCTTAACAGAGGCTGTGGTACCCTCCAGTGTCGCGCCGATGCGAAGTCGTCTCTCTTCTATGAGCCGCTTGATTGTGGAAGCCTCCTGTGTCTCGTGGATCTCGGCGATGCGCGTGTACGTTTTTGACGGGTCTGGCAGACGACCTTCGAGGTAAGAGTATACGGGAGAGGACGGCAGCTGGGTACTGAGTGCGCGTGCATATTGAGTCTTGGTGCCATGAGCACGGGCGTGATCTACGAGCTTATCGATGGCAGATTGGGACTTGTGCGCGTCGTCCCTGTTCTTGTTAGCATTGTTGCCTCTCCACCTGTATAGACAAAACATACAAATTCATGTATATCTGCGCTAGTTCCAGTCCGACATCAATGTTCTCATCAACCTTGGCGCCCTTGAGACCTTCGTACATGCCCCTTAGCCCGAGCCATGCCTGTGGATCTTCAGGCTTGAGCTTGGTCGCGTCATAGTAGGCTTTCGCCGCTTCGTCGAATCTGCTCAGACCGTCGTTGGCGCGTCCGAGGAACAGATAGGCGAAGTAGTTTTGGGGCTCCTTCTCCAGCACTGCTGTCGCTTGGTTCTTCGCTTCCTCCCAATCCTTTGCGCCAATGGCCGCCTTCGCAGCCTTCAGCGCCGTTTTCGTAGACATGTCGTTGATTTGGGTAGCGATAGTTTGGAGAGTAGCCGTCCGTACGGCGCTATTTGTGTTATGAAGGTGCCATGAGGAGTGAATTGGAGCTTTGGTGTGGGGCTCGCAGCGTCGAAAGAGCAGGCAATGACGCACGGCATGCTAGCGTCGATCCTGGGCTTCAGCCTTACCAAAACACGAACATCAACGTCAACCACTCTGCAATCTCCTTGCCGCTACTCTTCACAATAAACCCGTTCGAGTAACTCTGGTACTTCGGATTCCTCTCGTTACAGCATCTGTCGGCGTTTTGCATTGCATCGGCTGGGTTCAAAAATTCGGATTGCTGTCATGGCGTCACACGCGGACAGTGCGCACGACCTGCTGGATCTCGACATATCGACATTGCGGCAATTCGTCGAGCTGTTCCCCAACGAGGGACTATCAAAAGTCATCACAGGCTGGTTGAGCAGCGGTATATCAAGATACCCGCTTGTAGAAGAAGGCGACTCAAGAGAAGGACCTGACCTGAGCGAGGGTGGGGTAGCTCTTACTCAAGATGTTCCAGTCTCACAGGAGGACTGTCTGGTGTTGATGACTGAAGGAATTACCGAGGCGGGAAGATCGCCACTTGCACATTGCTTGCTCGGAGACTACTACCTGTCCTTGGAGGAGTACGAAAGCGCGGTCGAGAGCACAAGGAAAGGCTTGAAATATGCTGCTGCGGAGGCTAAGAAGACCGACTTATCACTTCAGAGAACTCGCGACGCTTTGAGTAGTACGCTTGCTACTGCTTTAGTTTATTACCAGGCCCCAAGAAATCATCTGGAAGCCAAGGGTATCTTCGAATCCATCTTGAAACGCAAGCCACAGTTTACCTCTGCTCTCATCGGCATCGGGTTGGTCCTAGAAGAAGAAGAGGAATATGAGCAAGCCTTCCAATTCCTTGAGAAGGCGCTAAAGCAAGATCCCTCAAATGGTCGCATAGGTGCAGAATCAGCTTGGTGTCAAGCACTTGCCGGCGACTACAAGACTGGTTTGGAAAGGCTCCAGGAGTACCTCGACTACCCGCAGCTCGATGCCTCTAAGCAACGTGGCCGCGAGCTCCACGCACAGACACTTTATAGAATAGGTGTATGTATATGGGAGCTCGATCCGTCCAAGCAAGCGAGGAAGGACCGCCAAGGAACGTATGCGAAGCTGCTCGCAGCGATCAAAGCAAACCCGAACTATGCGCCAGCATACACTCTGCTTGGCATCTTCTACGAAGATTACAATAAGGACCGCAGACGAGCACGGCAGTGCTTCCAAAAAGCCTTCGAGCTATCGCCCTCTGAGGTCGTCGCAGCTGAGCGCCTTGCTCGCCTTTTCGCCAATCAAGGCGAGTGGGACATTGTCGAGGTCGTGTCCCAGCGAGTGGTAGACTCCGGAAAAGCCCGTCAGACACCAGGATCGAAACGAAAAGGCGTCAGCTGGCCGTTCTCTGCACTCGGTGTCGTCCAGATGAACAAGCAAGAGTATCAGAAGAGTATTGTGTCCTTCTTATCTGCACTACGCATCAGTCCAGACGACTACTACTCCTACGTCGGTCTCGGAGAGAGCTACCACAACTCTGGTCGATATAACTCAGCATCACGCGCGTTCAACTATGCAGAAAACCCGACAGATGGCGTTATTTTGAAGAGGTCTGACCAAGAGGGGTGGTTCACCAAGTACATGCTCGCCAACGTCAACCGCGAGTTGAGTGAGTTCAACGAAGCTCTTGCAGGTTACGAAGCTGTACTAGCGTCTCGACCGAAAGAGTTTGGTGTCTCGATAGCACTTCTGCAGACTCTCGTAGAGAAGGGCTGGCATTGCATTGAAACCGGTTTCTTCGGCGAGGCTGCCGATAGCGCGACCCGCGGTATCGAAGTTGCGATGTCGATCACTGAGTACAAGCCGGATGCTTTCAACCTCTGGAAAGCTGTTGGCGATGCCTGCAGTTTGTTCACCTGGGTCCAAGATAAACTCAAGCAGTTTCCAGTGGAGCTGATCGAGAAGGTGCTGCGTAGCAAGTCGGATATGAACATCGATTTTGATGAACACAAGGATATCGATGGGCTCGGACAGGATACGCTGGCTGCACTTTCCGCAGATAAAGACGATACTCTCACCAAGGTGCTCAAAGCCTCAATACTTGCACAAAAACGAGCAGTTTCCAGTTGTGCACATGACATACACGCACAGGCTGTAGCGTGGTACAACCTAGGCTGGACAGAGTACAGAGCACATGTCTGCTTAGAGCAGGAAGGCATTGAGGGGTCGAAACTCACAACATACCTTCGAGCAGCCATGAAATGTTTCAAGCGTGCTATCGAACTAGAAGCCGGTAACTCGGAGTTCTGGAACTCGCTTGGTGTTATTACGACTACACTGAGCCCCAAGGTCGCTCAGCACGCCTTTGTTCGCTCCCTACATCTCAACGAACGAAGTGTGCACACCTGGACGAACCTAGGAGCGCTTTACTTGTTACAAAATGATCACGAACTTGCGCACACCGCCTTCTCAAGGGCGCAATCGCAAGACCCCGACTACTCATTAGCATGGGTCGGCGAAGGCATCGTCGCATTGCTCACCGGGGATTCCAACGAGGCGCTCTCTCACTTCACTCACGCATTCGAGCTTTCAGAGTCGTCACTGCTTTTGACTAAACGTCAGTACGCCGTCTCGGCTTTCGACTTCCTTGTGTCTTCGCCTTCGTCATCCAGCAACATCACGAACCTCATACAACCTCTGTTCGCGCTCCAACAGCTCAACATACAAGTACCTTACGACATCCCACATAAGCACCTAGCAGCCTTGTTCTTGGAGCGTATTGGTAACTATGACGCTGCTGTAGCAGCTATGCAAGCTGTGAACGAGACAGTAGAGCAAGAATATGAGAAGTCAGAGTCGCTGGCGTCCCTAGCTCGTGTTGCACAAGCCAAGACGGATCTGTCCCGCAACCTCCTCGCTACCGAATCCTACCATTCGGCCGCGGAAGAAGCTGAGACCGCACTTGATCTGCTGTCTGAATTGGACAGCGATGCCAAACAGTCAGCATTATCCGGTGACCAAATCTCGAAGACCAAGCTATCAGCTCGTCTCACAGCTGGTCTAGCACACTACTTTAGTGGCTCCTTCGACGCCGCGATACCGTATTTCCGAACATCGCTCGAGGCAACTGGGGCCAACCCAGACATCATCTGCATTCTCGCAGAAGTACTTTGGGCCAAGGGCGGAGAGAACGAGAAGCAAGTGGCTCGCGACCAGCTCTTTACCGCCATTGAGAAGCACGAAGGCCATGTTGGCTTGCTGACCCTCATTGGCGCCATGACAGTACTCGACGATGACTTGGAAACCATGGAAGCCATCAAAGACGATCTGGACCGACTGCGCACGAACAAGGAGCTCGGCGACGAACAGTTGGCACGCGTGGAGAAGGTTATCGAAGCCATCTCAGTCAGTCTAGGTGGTGAGGAGCAAGAGTTGGATGAGGCTCGTCGCAGTGTCATGCTTGCCCCCTGGAAACACACTGGTTGGACAGAGCTCGCCGACGCTGCTGAAGGTGATGCGTTCGCCAGCACGCTTGCAAAGGAAACTGCGATGCGCAACGCACCGCCGAATGGTACGCTTGGTGCTGTTGGGTTGTCAGGCGCGATGGGTGGTACCGGCGACGTGGGAGATGCTCAGAGGGCAGTTGTACTTGCGCCTTGGGTCGCCGACAGCTGGAGTGGCTTGGCTGAGTGTGTTCAAAGCGCTTGAACAGGAATAAGGCTACCTTACAGGCGTGTGATATGAACATCTCTACCCCACCATGTCGTTGATAAAAGTCATTAGAATTAGCGACAGCATTTTCAAATACAATGTAACATATATGCGTAACATTATTCCTATTAGTCGTAACGCCTACTTGGTGACTGAGCAACGACGGTCGCAAGGGGTGGACAAATACCCCGTCGCATTTACGAGGTTTGCTGCATACACACCATTATATCTGAGCAAGTAGGTAGTACGCAACACAATGTATACTTCTACTTGAATATTTCTGTAGAATGCGATGATACGTTCTAGCCACCCCTGCTGCGGGGGCTGTACAAGCCGACGTAGCAACACTCGTTTCTGGGGAAGTTACCATTCCCGTTGTTGCCCCCTAAAAACAAATCAACGCTGATAATATGGAAACCTGAAGCCCCAGAATCTCCGCTACCATCTTTCAAGCTCCCATCTCACTTCTGTCACAACTCCTTTGAGTGGCGGGAGTGTATGGCCGGTTGCCGGTTCAGCCACTTCCGCAACTACAACGTCAGAGAGCTCGAGTTCCAGTTCCTTCGCATCGCCATTGAGCTCTGGGGTGTTCTCACAAGGTTTCTTCTTGTCTCCTGTAACAGCTCTGCCCGTATCATTCTGCTCATCTGCCGAGACTTCCTTCGCTTGCCTGGTTACAGCACAGGCCATCCCTGGGGAGGATGTGTTGATTTCATGATAGCCGTAAGATGGACGACGAATCCGGAAGCCAGAGAAGACATAGCCACGTCTTTGCAACAAGCGGACAGCAACATCGCAAATGAACTCAGCCGGTAACTTCGCTTGCTCGCTGAGAAGCCAGGATGCGTTACCAGAGTCTGCGTAAAAGTCGAGAACAAGCTCCCGGGCCTGGCTTTGATTGGATGTGCCTTCGTATAGCTCTGTCGTTGCTGCAGCCGGAAGAATACGCGAGATGTTGACGCTCAGGGTGGGTTGGCAGGCGATCTCACTGAAGAATGCGTACATTCCGTCGATGATTTGGTTCTTGCATGTAATGTCTTGTAGTTTCTCCGCTAGGACGTATAGTCGACATAGCTTCAGCCACTGGCCAGTACCTCTTGTGACTAGCTGATGTGTGTAAACCAGGTTGAGGTATAGGCGAAAGGTATCCGGGTCATCGTCCGGTAGTGCCACCACATGCGCTTCAGTTCCTCGAAACTCCTGACTAGTGGCGCATTTGAAGAGTTCGGATCTGGAGGTGAAAAGCGTTTCATGGACGAAAAAGGTTGCTGCGTCCTGGCCTGTCCCCACACAAACTTTCAGTATCAGACTGTCAAAGCTGTGGTATGTCAGCAACGCGAGTCATCTCAAGACTTGCATACTTACGCTAGAATTTGACTATCGCAAGCGCGTATATCCATCGGTTTGGCATCTGCGTCACCAAGCTGCGTGCTCACTGATGATGCCGGTGACGAGGATCGGGTCGGTGGTTCACTAAATTCAAACCTGAATGCTGACATGATGACCGAACAAAAGCTGCTGTGTGCTTCTGTCTGCTTTACTTTGGCATCGCATCTTCTCGAGCATTATAAAAGCTGTTGTTGAAGGATCATAGGAAACGAACAGCGCTTCGCCAGGATCAGGATCGTCTCAGTTACGTATCGACAATGCGCGCGCGTATCAACACCACGAATGCTTATTTGGAAAACAAGACTTCGTTGCAGAAACAAAACAGAGTTGTGTGGAAAGCCTGGAAACGTGACCGAAATGTGCCTGGTAGCGGTTAGGCAGGGGTGAGGCGTAGCAATCTGAACCACTTGAAGCCACTGCAGCGCATGTACATGCCATTGTAATAAAACTTCGAGTGCAGCATCTGCAAACGTATTTGACGATTGTGTGATAGAGCTATTCCATTTCTGGTCATCTATAATAAGCAAAAGTGATATGCAGAAGACACACAAACCTTGGCCCCAAAGATGGCATCAAGCTACTACACAGGCGCAGTATTGATAGCAGACACACTCCGATGATAACTGGTCATGGTCTTACTTGTACTATTCGGTACTTGGTGGTCCTATTTCTTCTCCTCTTCCTTAGCCGGCGCCTCTCTCTTCTCCAGTATTTTGTCGACGATACCAAAGTCCACCGCCTCTTGAGCGTCCATAAAGTAGTCGCGCTCCATGTACTTCTCAATCTCCTCCAATGTCCTCTTCTTCGTAACGTGCGACTGGTATATCTTGTTCAGCTTGTCCCGTATCCTGAGAATCTCTTTGGCATGGTCCGCGATATCGCTTGCCTTGCCACGGTATCCGCCGCTCGGCTGGTGTATCATGACTCGCGCATGTGGTAATATGTATCGCTGGCCCTCGGCTCCGCCTGCAAGCAGCAGTGATCCCATGGAGGCTGCGATGCCCATGCATATTGTGCTGACCGGGCAGCGGATGTAGTTCATGGTATCGTAGATGGCAAGACCGGCGCTCACGCTGCCACCAGGCGAGTTGATGTACATGGATATGGGTTTCTCGGGGTTGTCGGCTTCGAGGAAGAGGAGCTGGGCGACAGCGTTGGCGGACATGTAGTCGTCAACCTCGCCGTTCAGGCAGATGATGCGCTCTTGCAGGAGACGCGAGAAGATGTCGGAAGTTTTCCAGCCTCCACCCTATAAAGTCAGCCAGCTCTCCAAAGTAACGCTGCTGAACTCACAGTAGTCTCCGTCACGTAGGGTATCGGCAGTGAGATGGCGCGCGGTGTCTGTTGGTCCTGCTGCTGTGGACTCCATTGCGGCTGGAAGCCGAATTGGCTTGATATCGACCGCGTGCCATATCTGGTGAAGCTTTGTAGTGTTGATGGCCTTGTAGCCCGCCGTAATAGAGAAGCCATGATGGTGATGTCGGGGTAGCTCCTGCCTCCCCGCGTGAACCCAGCTCCGGCGCGCCAAGCCGGGGGTCCGATGCGATCGTTTGGCTCTTCCTGCGCAACACCCTCAACCCGCACGAACCACGCAGTCGCTCCCTGTCCCGCCTGATGCCAGGCAGATGGATCTGTCGCCCGACGTCATGCTTGAGCCCCACTAGACTCCAGGCGTGGGCTCAATGCCGCCAATCCTCCGCTCATATTCCCGGTCATCTCTTGAAAGGCAGTGACCTTGGTCCTACGCGCGAAGATGCCCACCAAACGTTCCGCCTCCGCAAAGACGAGACAGCCAAAGAACTTCCACTTTCGCCATTGCTCGACCCGGTAGCCTTAGAAGAAAGGTCTCGCTATGAACAGACGAAAGAGCGACCGAACTTTGCTGCATTGACACCTTTCCAGAAGAAACTATGGGAAAATCCATTCGGTATGCACAATGCTGTCCCTTGATGGCAATGCAAAACTAATCTTTCAGCCCATGCGTTGGCATCGCCAGTCCGCCAATGTCGCGCAACAATGATCTCCCTTCCCAGCGCTTTCCTGACCTCTCTCCACGCACGCCCGCACCCAACGACTAAAGACCCGTGGCTCCTGCCTGTCTCTCTCACGACTGACAAGAAGCACCTCGGACCCCCACACCGTTTCCTTGGGACTCGTCGGGTTACTGTACAACTGGGCAAGAAGAAAGCCTGGGAAAAAGCTCTAAACTCACGCATGGCCGAAAAGTTTGGCGGGCTGGGCTTGAAGAAGATGGTTTGGAGGGAGGACATGCCAGACTTCATATTGGACATAATGCGCAAGACAGCAGCGAGTAAGCTCAGCTGGAACTTTGGTTTCAGAGGTCGATTGATACCAGTTGCGAGTCCCCGGACTGAAGACATTGAGAGCGTCGAAGACGTGTCTTCTGTCCTCATATTCCGATCGCTTCATAACCGTGGGGATGATATGCAAAAGATGGCAGATCTGAACATGGCTGAGCTGGAAAAGTGGTCAGCCTACTTTACCAAGAGCTTTGAGGCGAAGCTGGATCCACATGCTACCCCAGAAGTCACTCACTCTTCACCACACTGGTATACTGGTCCTGTCATCGCATGTCTGCAACCCCGCCTGATGTTCCCGGAGCTCGAGTTTCATACAACCACTTGGCGAGGCAGAAAGGTTGCGGTCTACAGTTTGACGGATCTACTTGGAGAAGACAAAGCGCAAGAACTGATAAAAGGCAGCAAGTATGCTGATGAGAAATGTGTCGTGATGAAGAGAGCAAGGCACAATGTGCCGGTTGAGATACTGCTCATGCAACTCCAAGCATACATAGCCCAACCAGGTCCTTGAGTTACCTCAAGCGCACTTTAGCTTTTGAATCAAAAACTAGACTTCCTCTTTGAGCCTTCTCAACCTGTCTTGGCCACTACTGTGATCACCTTTCCAAAGACTACCAAATCTGAGAGACCTCTGATCCACCTCAGGTGCTACCAGCCTCACGCCACTACTTGCTGACACCCTCACGCAATCTCCTCTCCCAGTCTGCCTTTCTCATACCGAACATGTGCTCATCCTTCATCTCACCATTCTTGTAAACATTGTCCCTCAGCACACCTTCGAGGATGTACCCATTCTTTTCAAAGCACCGCATACTCGCCCCGTTGCCAGAGAACACCCCAGCGTAGAGTTTGGTCAATCGTTGGCCATTGTTCTCGTAACTTTCAAAACTCCATGTTGTGAAGGCTTCTAGTGCCTCCGTGATATAACCTTTTCCCCAATACGTCTTTCCAACCCAGAAACCCACTTCTGCTGCATGTGCGTACACATCCGAGCCTAGCTTCAACCCAATACCTCCTATTGCGAGTTCTGGCGCTGATCTCTCACAGATGACGAAATGGTGTTGATATGGGAGTGCGAGGTTCATGGTGATCCATGTCTCGGCGTTAGACTGTGTATATGGACTTGGGAAAGTTCCTCGCATATACTTGGCGATGAGAGGGTCGTTGGCGTGCAGGGAAGTCGAAGGGGCATCTTCGAGACACATCGGACGGATCATTAGACGCTTGGTAGTCACTATGGATGATGGAACTGATGTGCCCGTCTGTGCTGGTGTTGTTTGTTCCGCCATTTTGGAGATGGATACACCGACGAGATGTGCGAATACGGAAGAAAAGAACAGAGATGGGCCAGTAGAGAGAGTCCGATGTTTGTGTACTTTTAGTGCTTGATTGCTTCACGGCCGTTGACTCATAGATGCCTTTTTAGTGACCATGATAAGGCCAGTCAGCACGAAGCAAACGCACCTTCCCTGCTGGGATATCGACCGGTGGCCTGATCTAGCGACACTCGCCCATTTGATGAGTCCAGAACGATGCAAGCGTATCGCCGTATTCAAAGGACGCGCAAAGACTTGACGACTGTGAAGTATATCCTTGAACACGATGTTTGGGACTGACCAGGTGACATGTGAGAGGACGAGGCGTGACGTCGTGCATGTGGGCGGGCACTAGCGCAGCGCGCTAAAACGCGTCTGTCGCGTGGGCGGTCCAGCACTCCCAGTTCCTACGACGCTTGCCAACAGCGCCGTAATGTCGTCCCTCGGAGCAAAGTAAGCCGATCCAATTGAAGATATGTCGCATGTCTAACATAGTCCAGAAAGGTTGTCAGAACCTATTCGCGACACACGAAGCGCCAACTCTACGATGAAGAACCGCCTACCAAACGAAGACGCGTCGAGACCACGATCGATAGTACCGAAACGACGACCTTGATCCCGTCGGATAATGCTCCTACGATTGTCATTTCATCTCTCGAATGCGAGCGTGAAAGCTCCACCGACCCTCCGTCCAGCCCCAAAGACTCGCCCGCAGTCTTCTCAGACGAACCGCCTCGGTCTAGTCCACCATCGTCGCCAGCACCGCGCAGCTCCCCTCCACCCGTTCAAAAACGGCGACCAGTCTTCTCGATATTCAAGAAGCAACTCAAGCCGAGCACGCCCGCCAAAGAACCCCTTACAGAACGGAGTCACAATGCGCAAAGCCCACCGAAGCCAACACCAAAAAAGAAGCAGATGGTACAGATGCAGTTAGACCTGGCTTCAGAGACGCGCAAAACATGCAAGATATGTGGAATGCAGTACATACCGTCGAATGCCGAAGACGCCGTGCTACACAAGAAATTTCATGCGATGAACCTTGGGGGTGTCGACTTCACCAAGCCAGTCGTGGAGCGCTTTAGGAAGAACCAGATATGGAGTGGTGATGGGAGCTTCATCGCTGTGGTTGGACGCAAGGATACATTGGCGATGCGCAACCGGGCGAGTGATGTTTTGAAGGTTGTGAACACAGAGCTTGCTGCTGTTCCCATATCAGACGACGAGCTTTGGGGACAGACGAGTCGGACAGCCCAGGCAGACGAAACAGAACGGACTACGCCTGTACCGAAACCACGGCCGTCGGCGAAGAACCCAGCCAACGTGGCACTCGTTGATCGATTCAAGATATATCTATACATTCGAGGGAATAAGTGTGTAGGAGCATGTTTGGCAGAGCGAATCTGGGAAGCCTATAAGGTGTTGGACCCCACCGGTTCGCCCGACAAGGAGCACGGAGATGCTGTCGCGCCCCATAGCTCTTCTATCTCTATCAGCACCGTTTCAGATCCGGTGGCCTTGGGCATATCACGGATATGGACGTCGAATCAACATAGAAAGAAAGGCATCGCGACTAGGCTGCTGGATATCGCACGATCCGACTTCATCTATGGGCTGCACATTGAGAAAGCTCGAGTTGCTTTCAGCCAACCGACAGAGAGTGGAGGGAACTTGGCGCGCAAGTGGTTTGACTGCCAGGCAGGGTGGCATGTGTATGTCGATTAGCGTACCGTGGAGATAGACCCTTACATAGATAGCCGCGGTAGGCCGCTGCAAGATGCCCACGCGTTTACTAAACAGTGTAAGGAAGTGTTGAAATCCTGTAGCAGACAGCGAATATTGAAACGGGAGCTCTAGAACACACAGGGCCACAGAATTCGTTGGCGAAATTGTGCCTTGTGGATAGCAGAGGTTCATTGGGCCGTCATGGTGTACGAGGTACGATGGTGGGGGCTGTTCGCTGTCCCGCGCCGGATCGCCAGCACCTGCATATCGGCGATGATCACGTCGCAGAGCCGACTATCAGCAACAGCATTTCTTGCGCGGCACCATCTCACCGCTTCTCTCGCGCCCCTTCCATGTACATAGAATAATGCATTGTTTTTAGCACCCACCATGTCGTCCGGAAACCCCTTCCGCCTTTCTCAAGCTCCCCGTCAGCCCGCGCCCGTCCCGCAGACTTCCTTCATCAACACGGATAGCAGTGTGCTTGGAGCGCGCAGGGAGGACAGCGACCATGGTATTCCCTCGCCTTGCCTTTCTGCGTCTGCTGGCATTCAAGGAGTAATTGTCTTACAGTGCTCGAAGATGCCGCCCCGCCGTCGACTGGCAAGACCAAGAAGTCTGTCCGCATTCTCTCGCCCACTACTACGATTCCACCGCCCATCTTTGACGACTCAGATGCGACCTTGAACGAGCTCATGGCCCGGCGATCGAGCCAAGGTCGGCCTGCGAGCCCACCGCCTCCCGTAACACCCGCCGGCTTTGTCAACAACTCTGTCACCGCGGGTGAAGCCAATGCCCAAGTTGTCGGGAAAGACGCCATGGCAATAGCGGACGCGTCCCCAAACCCGAGATCAACCTTCGGCGAGTCGCTGGCGATGCAATCGCCGGGTAACGTACCAGCGAATCCATTCTCGAGAACACTGGCCTCGTTAGAACCCCAAGACAAGGAGAGTGAGGAGGAGCGGACGAACACGGGAAGACCGATGCTAGGCAACAGTAGAGCTTCCTTGGATGTAGAGAGCTTTAAGAATCTACTCCTGACCGGAAAGGCTACTCCGCGACCATCCGGTCCGCCGCAGCAGTCTACGAGCGCATCACAACCGGTCGCAGGCGCGCAATTCGAGACCAGTAGTAGCACCGACACCTCCTCGATCTCACGGCAATCGCTATTCGAGCCCATACAAGAATCCCACGCTGATTCACCACGTACATCGGTCGATATGGCCGACTCGGATGAGGACGAGAGCATGGGGCTAGTCTCCGAGGTGAAGAAGGGCAAGAAGAAGCCCCCGCCTGCCCCCAAGCATCGACACGGAAAGCTCGTTACGCAGAGACAGCCACAGACAGTGTCCTTCGAGAGCTTTGCAGCGACAGAGCCAACACCACCGCCGCCTATTAGACGAACAGACAGTTCGGATACAAACAAGCCGCTCCCTCCAACTCCCGTTGCTGCGCCGCAGTCATGCCATATCAGCACGCAAGATACCACCTCGCTACAATCCCAACCAACCCCACCAGCACAAGATCATCCTTCACCGCCTTCAGAAGGTACAATTAGACAAAAGAAAGCACCTCCGCCCGTGCCATTGGCCCGTAGGCAGAGTCAGCTCAAAACGACGACGACAACAGGCAACAGATCGCGGAGCAGTTCAAACCTTACGATGTCATCTCAGCACTCGGTTGACCCCATACAAAGCCCAGTTCCAAGTAACGTCGACCCCTTTGGAGCAAAGTCACCACCACGTCCTCCACCTTCACGACACGGCGCACGACTCGCGAACCTAGGCAACTCAAGCGCGAACTCTTCCAGCACCGAACTGCCACAACGTTCAAGTTCGGGTCGAACGCCGAGATCTGTGCCAGAACCCCCTTCATCCCGCCGGAGCACTTTAGAGTCCCAACCTTCGTCGCCAGCGCCGAGTGTGCACCGCGCCTCATCTATATCGTCCAATCGCAATACCCAGCGAAACGTATCTGGAGAGAGCATAGGAAGCAATATGCCGCCACCTCCGCCTCCACCAAGACGTCGATCGAATCGCTCCAGCCTTGATCAGCAAAGGCCTCAAGTTTCCTCTTCGTCTCCCACAGAAAGCCGACGGACGAGCACAGAATACCGCCGTACAAGTACAGAGCACAGACGGACGAGCGTAGCCAGCGAGAGCTCATTGAGAAGGGAGTACGCGCCTGCAGACGAGAAAGGTGGGAACGAATATGCTTTATACTCGCCAATGGAAGAGAGCGAGAAGAAGCTAGGTCTCGATGAAAACATGGCTGGTGGGAAGGAGGGCGAGGGAAGGAGCGACTCAAGTAACATCCTCGACGATATGGAAAAGTTCCAACGCGAGATCGACGAGTTGAGGACGAAGTATAAACATACGGGATAGTACTTCGTTTGAGTGGTCATCCAGTGGGAGGAACGAGCGATATATATTAGCATGATGCATTCTCTAATTGGGGGATTCTTACTATCATTAGAAGATATCGCAGCCCATATTTATGCTTGTTCACTGTTTTCGCTCTCCCCGCCCTTGATATGTCTTTCTGCTGATAATCATGTGCACTCCATCAGAACCGTACCTGGTCTCATCATGCCTTCATTCTAGCCAGCATTGACGATCCGTCCTCGGTAGGATATTCATCACTGCCCTTCTCTGTGCCTGAAATCAACAACAAGGGGCACTCTGATAGGCAAACAGGGCTTCATTGACGCTCGAGCAACAAGGTACCAACTCAGTCATCCGTGGTAGCTCGAGGAGTGGAAGCCAAGCGCGGTGTGAGAGCCACTTCACAAGGCACAGTCATCAAAGCAAGCATGGTACGGAAGCAAGAGTAATGACGATGTCAGTATTTTTATTAGACTCGTGGAAGGCTATGAACATGCAATACCATGGGGCAGCTTTTCGACGAAGGATGACACCCCATGTCGATGATAAGCCGCCAATACATTAATACCAAATCATGAATGGGGGTATCTGGGTCTTGAGAGAATGATCAAGACAATAAGAGAGAGCCCCATGGATACCAAGCCTTGCACTAACGGCTTCGACTGAGAACGCGACGTGTAGCGCGATACCCCTGCTCAATATAGCACGTTGACCTTGTGTGAACGGGCCTAGGCCATGATAGCCAGGGCTGCAGCACCCATGGCGACGAGCGAGCCCATACCGACGACAGGCGTTGCGAGAGCGGCGCCAGCAGTTTCGACGGCAGTGGTTGTGGGCTCACCAGGGCGACCTGAGGATGAGGGAGACACGACAGCCGTAGTAGTAGCACTGGAAGGCTCGTCATCGGGGACATTGGTGGTGGGAACTGGTCGTCCTGGGGGAGGCAGGATAACGCTAGTAGTGGTAGGTACAGGCGCTCCGCCGTCCTGAGTAGAGGATACAGCCGACAAAGCGGGAGTCGAGGAGACAGCCGACATAGCGGGGGTAGAGGAGACATCTGACAGAGCGGGGACTGGCTCAGACGACGGCTTGCCGGGCTCGGGGACGCACTGGGTGATAGTGACAGTCACGGTAGCGGCGGGAGCGCAGACAGCTGCAAGATGTTAGATTGTGTGCCCGATGCCATGTAGAGGTATCCAAGCAGCTTTGCAGCTAAACCTGAAGCATGTACTCACGGTCAGTGGCGACGACAGCCAGCGCAAGCGCAGCGACAACAGCGAAGATCTTGTAGCCGAACATGTTGATAGCGGTAATCTGATTGGTGGTGGGGATGAATTAAAGTATGTTCGTGTTGGATTGATGCAGCTGCAGAGATGATGGAGCTTTGGGGTGAGTGTCGTGAGAGAAGCAGAAGACACAGAGGTGGACACAGGAAAGTTGTTTATATGACGTGCGAGCAGCGTTTGCAGTCACGGCGGAGATTAGCTCCGGCGGCAGGCGACGAGCAGAGGACGGATTGGCAGGAGCGAAAGTGAAGGTGAAGGCGCGATTGTGGGGCGAGAGCGTGCGTCGTTGTTGTGCTCTGCGCGTGCCCAGGAAGGCACCTTCGTGGCACCACCTCGCCCATACAGACCATGCGTGCCGTGGCGCAGATGCGACTAGCCTTCTCAGCGATTTTGATCATGTACGATGGAAAGATGCTAGAAATGTGACTATAGACAAGCACAGGATGGTGACGTAGGCAGGTGGCCGACAATGAGGTTGCAGGATGGGGTGTGTTTGCTCTTTCTCCTTTGGGACGGCATCGACGACCCAGCAGAGGTTGCGATTGGCAACCCGGACGACATTTGTTGTGGCTCGCATCGCAAAGGGAGGAACAATTCGCGCACATTGGGAATTGAAAGTATGCGCGGGGTCAAGAACGATACTTAGGTGTAACGTACTAACGATATCTCTTCAAAGGGTATATTAAAGGGAGACATACAGGAAACAGAGAACGAGCAGAGGTTTGCAGACGTAAACTTCGATCCAATCAGTTAAATAGATCATCCGTATGCTGAATGATGTGAACTCGACAATCTGGAAAGCACATCCCTGTCAACTTCCTAACTTCGCCTTGCGTGATTTCTGACAAGTCTGGATGCGGATTGGCAGCGACCCCGAATATCACATTGAAAGCTGACTTTCGACTCGACATGAACGCTGCTGATGGTGTGCGCTGCGCTTGGGTATGATACTCGATCAATGATCGAATGCCTTCATCTGCGATGTTGTCTGATGCCATAGGTAACGCGCGTGACTTCCTGACAACAAAACCATTGCAAAGAGGAGAGAAATGATGATTGGAAGACAAAATGGGCGACAGTGGAAACAAGCGGCGACGTTCGAAAGCAATGCAAGCATCAAGAATAAAAGAGGGCAAGCCCAATGTGAGTTCCTACTTTTCCGATCTTACGTTGCGCGCAAGAGTTTGTGACTGTGGTAACGAAGTCAAGGTTCGTTCGAACTTGACTGTCTTGTAACGTCTGGGACACGATTGTTGCGGAATAGAATGGACTAAGCTCCATTACGATCAACCTAGTTTTCATCCTTCCATCCACATCCGGGCATCAAGACATTTGGTCGAGTGCTCTTTGGAAGATGATTTTGCTGTAAACGGGAGAAGAATCCAGCTAGCTGGCCACGTTGGACAAAGACGCGTGGGGATCCGTACTCCGTCGCCACTCGTCGCGCAAGAGTAACCTCCGAGTGGCAGTTATTGTCGCGAGGCTGCTGCAACTTTATCGCTGTGCCGCATGCTGGATTACATTCCCATGAGCGGAGAAATGGCCGATGTTTTCTGCCTATTGGATGTTCCTGGAAACTCAATGCAGTCGCAAACGTACAGAGCCGTGGTTCGACTGGATCTCTACGGAAGACGGCCGATGCTAGCAGTGCCTACACAGTAAGTTTCCTCCGCTTCGATATGATGGGCCAACGCTAAACGTGGCTGCACCTCGTGTAGCCCTGTTCGGGCATTACCCAGCTTCTCGTGAAATCCAGATGCGTGCCGTCTTTTCCATCCTGCATCCTATCCTGCGGGCGTAGGAGTAGAACGCCAGACGGCAAACTGTCGCCACGTTGTTGCTGTTACGTCGGACGTCGGAATCCGAGCTTACTGCGCGGCCCGATACGAGGTGCATACGCTGCTGCTTACTTGCTTATGCTGTGCTGTGAGAATATTCGCAATGGTCATTGGCTTCGTAGGAAGCGAGATTAGTAGCTTGGACGGGCGGTGTCGTAGCGTGTAGTGAGCTGTAAGGCCCAGATGTTTACACTCGCCTATGTATGCGGTGCTGCTCAGAGGAGGTAAGAAGCAACGTTCCGCTGGACCCTTTTTGGCCTCACGCTATTTACCCAAATTATCCGCACGCCTGTAGCAGTCTGCTCACCTGCATATGGTGCCCTTGCATTGCTGCCAGAAGGGATAGCACTGCAGACAGCGGCAATGTGCGGGACGAGAGTATTGCGACAGAAAACAACCTTGGAACGGTTTGAAATGGTCTATTAAAGAACACCGTATTCCGAGCCACACAAAACATGGATCGAGATAAAGTGGGTGTGCGACGTTGAACACTCCTCACCGCATCTGCCTTTAGCTAGCCACTGCTCACATAACGCACAGCGCAGTGCAGACCGCTCGTGCAAGCGAACGCATTCTAGAAGGCCCAGAGGCAGCTGCTGATGAAATGGAGATGCAGCATGCTTAACCCCGAAATTGGGGCTGTGCTGCCGATCTTAACATGAAATTGATCGCGAGCTCCACGCCAGAGAATATCTCGCGACGTTGCGAACCCGCGCTTGAACGACGGTTCAGGCGCTCGCATGAGAACGGTCGTTGGTATCGGTATGAAATGCGGATGTGATGGGCCTGGATGGATCTATTGCGCATTTTCTGATTTTGAACCGAAGATCTCGAGACAGTTCTCTCCGATGTGCTATCAGCCAGTTGTTTCGAAGAGGCTTGCTATACGCCAGCCCACCGTATACATGGCAAGCTAATGCGGCAGATCGAGCGCACCCGCGTCAACTTGACCTCAACTAGAATCCCAGCACCGTGTAGGCTACGGACAAGAAGGAACCCGCGCTTTGAGGAGGGGGTTTGGGAATGAGGATATCTGATTGGTCTGGCGGAGTATCGCCGAGACATGCATGCAAGCGAGTTCAACCGGCGACCGTGCATTAGGGCCCGCGGGGCGTCATACAGAAGCTCCATACCCAGGTGTTGTGTAATTTGGTGGTCATATTTGTACTCCTGGGGTTGAATCGCTCAGACCTTCCAAATTGAGGATGGAAAGATTGCCTGGTTCATAACACCAGGCAGCATTGTGAGCCGGAGCAGATTGGCGTGCGCGCCACGGCTACAGCGCGCATGCGAAACACTCGAATTGCTTCTCTGTGGAATGAAGTTGAACATTCTGGAACTAGAAGTACTCAGTCTTGGGGCCACCTTGGTACATGCGGTGGCGTCTGCGTTTCATGTAGACTTGGTGAATGACGATAGAGCTGCCAAACGGCAAACAGGCAAGGAGATTGAAGGGCAATCTGACATGGGGCTGTCGGACGACGTATGCGCTCCACTTGCCGCATTGGAGTGGGGTGGGACATCGAACACCATGTTCGGTTCAACTCGCCTTGCCCAATGATGTCAATGGAAGGTATGCAGGATAGTTGAAGAGGCTGCGGAAGTTTGAGTAGTCAGTCAGCTACTGACTTGCGGGAACACAGCGCCGCTGTGGGACGAAGCGTGTTCAGGATAACGCAAAGGATACCGTAGCCGGCTCGGATGCAAGATCATGCAGCTAGGTACGCGCTGATCTCAAGCCGTGTGCACCCACCCAGGATTCCTATCCATGTAGTTATGGGTAGGCATAGAGCGGAAATGTACGCAACGTCACTGTGACCTGAGTTTGACGCGCAGCGTTGTACTAGTAGGTGTAGCAATGTGGAGCCCGGCACACTTCACAGCGATCTCAAAGTATTGGGTCGCTCCTCAAAGGATAAGGTGCACCTGGACTGGTCAGAAAAGGAGTTGGTCAACCGTGTGATGTGAGTACACGTAGCGGGGTACCATTACCATGGTCAACCCACAGCCCTGCAGTACACGACGTGAATTCCAATGATCTCAAACACCATTGGGCTCAGAGCGCGCGGAGCTCAGCTGGAAGGGATGCAGACCTCATGCACCTGAATGTGGCCGCTGTACGCTTTTCGGCCTGCCTGTTGGCTCCCTTGTTGCACGGAAAGCCGTGTGGATGCACGGCAGACGGAGATATTTCATCTCAGATCTGAATCTGAAGCCTAGCAAGGACGCAGGGATCATCGGGCTTTGACTGGCTGATACTTTGACAGGCCGGCACTAGAGGCCCCGGCGATCTGGCAGTGGGCACTTGCGGCGGGGCAGGAGCGATAGAAGGAAGAACCAATGCCGTGTGACGTCGGCGGACGGCCGGAGCTTAGGACAATGCCATAGTGACAAATACTCGAAACACAAACAATAAGGGTCAATTTCCCATGTTGCCAATAGTGGCATCGACCTCTGGACAACGATGGAGCTGCACTGGCCGTGGTATTGACAGAGCACCGTCCCTTCCTCTGGCGCATGGCTTCCCGCTGGTACAAAAGCCGTAGTAAGGAGATGTCAGCAGAGGGATAAGTCGTGGACCAGCGAGTCGGCGACATGTTTGTATCGAGAGATCGGCGCGCACGTCCTGGACGCGGCCAACGAAGCCCTCAGGGCGCTTCAGGGCTCCGAGTTTGCGAGGGAGATGCGATCAGATCGGAGCTATTCCCGATATGGCCTTCGCGTATCTCAGGTTTTCTTTGCTTGAACAGGGCTTCCTTGTTCCTGAGCCCAAGCGATCGGCTGCCATGAGATGTGTGCAGCACGGTGAAACCAGCGGTTTTGACCTTGTCGCATGGCGGGAGATAGGGCTGTGTGAAGCTCAGTCTTGTTGTTCGGGGGACAGCCATGGCGTTGGGTAGTTGACGGTTATTCGTCGCGAAGTTTTCCGTTCGAGTGTAAGCGCAGGATTAGGCTCGCTCCAGCACCGTCTAGACAGGAGACGGGAACAAGCCAACGGTAGCCCGACGGCTGCGTCTCCATAGCGCCGACCACCTAACGAGAGCATGTGCGTTCGCGTTTGGTTGAGCAGTATGCGGAAGCCGCTGCGCTGCCGCGATCGCGATTGATTTACGCACAATAGCCGGCGCACGTCTGGCTGAGCGTCCCTGGTTCAGCCAAAATAGCAGGCTGTTAGTAATTGCGAATTGGCAGCAGTAGTCAGGTACGCTGTAAACGTCGCAAACGTAAGAGCCATTGAGCCAGAACGACCACGTTAGTCAGCTCAGCGACAACGAGGCCTAATCCGGGGCAGCTAGAAACTGGCACAGCTGTGGTATGATGTTGATGCGATGCAGGTGGGCTCTTCCCCGTCGTCGACCACACACACACGCGTCTCGTTTATCGGCGGGAAGTGCCACAGAGATGCTAGCGCCCTCGATCGCCAGTTGGCCAAGCCGCGGGCGTGGTGTTGTCCTGATGCTGGGCTGGCTTGCGGGTGCCGAGGGTAATATGCAGCTATTGAGCCTGGCACAGAGCTAAGCCGAACCTTCTCCCCTACTCCACACACGTCGCCGACTGGCCGTCAGAGCACGCCGGACATGCTGCCGCTGCGGCCCAGTGGTGCCATTGGCTGCATGTCGCTCACAGGTGCTGCGGGGACTGCTGGGAACTGCTGGCTTCTGGCGTGCTACCCTGCCGCTGCCTGTGATTAATTGTGTGGTCAAATTCCAGAAGACCGCAATTGCTTCTTCCCTTGTGGCTATAACATATGCTAGGCAAGCCCTCGACGTAACGCACCCGTCCTGCTCCCAATCCGCTGCCTGCTGCTTCACCCCCCAAGCCACGTCGCGACGATCGATCTCGTGTGCAAGCGTCGATGCACAAACGGTTTACCAGCATCGAAATACCCAGTCTTCGTCCGCTAGGCTCCGCCACTTGAGCATCCTGGCCTGCCCTCCCCCAGCCCGCAACAGAGATTTGTGCGCATTGCAGCCACTCACACGCCCCTCAGCCCTCGATCGCTGCCACCCCCAGCGCCAGTTCCCACTTGCACTCCCATCTTCTGCCGCTTTGGGACACGCGGCCAACTTTGGCCGTTGCTTCTGTGCCTCACGTCACTTGTCGCGTATCTGAATCTAGCTGGGTGCTGTCCGAACCCTGTCGTCGCGGTACGTGAGCGTCTTTCTAGCTCCGTTGTTTTTCGGCCCATCTTTAGGCCTGCTCCGCCCAGCACATCCGCACCCGCGTTGACAGTCGCCACTTTTCCCCTCTCCGTTTACATACTTTGCCCGCCCGCTCCTCGCACTTTCTCCTTCTTCCATTATTCTTCACAGTCGAAGTCGTTGCTAGACGTACCCCTCGAACTGTACCAATCAGCCTTCTGTTGTTGTGCTGACATCGCTATCTGTCAGCTACCCCACCCTCGCCCACACACACACTTCGCCACACCGCACGTTGCCTACCATCTACTGCTTGGACCTCGCCATGCCTGCCGAACGTCGAACCTTCACCTCGGCCAGACCGGTCAAGACCGAGCGCACTCATGAAGAGAACCAGGAGCGGTTAGTCGTCTCTACTTACTCCGCACGCAACCAATTCTGATGCCCAACAGTGCCTACATTGCCGCCTCACGCCGCAGTGACCGCAGCCTGGAGGCTCGCATTGAGTCTGCTCGTAGAGCCTCTGAGATTCACAAGAAGCGTACGGGCCGTGCTCTTCGCGTGACCGAGCAGGATGTTATCAATGAGGAGATGTACGAAGAGGAGGATGATGATCTGCCCACCCAGTATCAGCGCCTCAACGCTCATCTTCAAACCACTTCGGTCATGTTCAACAAGAAGCTCCATGACTACATTGCGACCCAGCACGGCGTCAGGAACATGTTCATGTCCCAGTACCAGAACCAAGGCGCAGCGTTCCAGCAGTATGGTCCGCAGTATCCAGCCAATGGCGCTCAATTTGCACAGCCGAACAACTGGCTGAACCCGTCAATGCTCCCGCCTCAGCAGTTCGCCCCCGCGTCTCCACAGGGTTTCCAGCAAGCGCAATCCTTCAGCCCGACCACCGCTCAGCCGCAACAGGGATACAGACAGTCACCTTACCAGATTCCTCAACGCACTCACTCTCACCAGCGCGCTCTTTCTATTCAACTGCCCCAGGGCGCATCGCACTTTGACCCATCAGCTCAGCCGGCGAGTGCAGGTCTCACGACGCCACAGACTGAGCTCAACCGAAGACTGTCTTTACCGCCGCAAGCTTTTCAACAACAAAACCAGACAGTAGAGCGACAAACGCGTCCTTCGTTATCGCGTTCGCCTACTACCCATTCGCTCCAGCACCGTCAGTCATCTTCGCCACAGAGCGCTTCGCCCAACGCAGCTTCCGTGCATGAGGCCGCACCTGTGCAGAGTGATCCTAATTCGCCTTCCTCCTATTCTTACAGCCCTACGAACTACCCATACAGCTCGCAGGCGCTCAACACCAATCCTTTGACTCTGTCTATGCCACCCGAGTCTCAGCAGTTCCTTGGATCTGTCCTGGATCAGAATGACCCACGCACTGCAGTCTTCATGGCAGGCAGCGATAACCTTCCTCAGCCTTTTGCTCCGACCTACACCTACAACCCCAACAAGGTTGGTCGGACAGCTAACGCCAGTAGCATGTCTGAGCATGCTAGTGGCTCGGCTCAAACATTGTCATCTGGTCTAAACTTGAAGGCTGAGCCTGTTTCTGGTACCACGTCGCCGTCGGTACCCAGTGCCATTTCTGATGGCTTTTATTCCAACGATTCGTTTTTGACGCCTGGTACTGGTGAATACAGTGCCTTTTTCGATTTCCCGGGCGGCGATTTCCCACAGTCGTTTGACGACCAATCCGCCAATGACCACGACAACGGTAACAGCCTCGTCAACTGGGATTAGGTATCATTTTCGCCATTTTTATCTTGTTTTTCGTCTTTGTGGACCAAGGTCCTTTGTACGATCCTTCTAGGATCCTGTCCGTCTAAGCTCTTCGCTACTTTGCTACGTCTTTGGGTAACGGTTCTGGTTTCACACGCACATGATACCTTTTGTACAGTGTCGTTTACGAGGTTACGACTGAAGGCGTTGCAAGGAGTCTTCCTGTCGGTGAAGAGAAGACCCACATATAGGATGCAACCATCCTTCTTCAGGCGCTTGAGGGTGTTGTTGCCCATATAGCGATCTCCTCTCCCAGTAATCCTTCGATTTGAAGTGTTCCTGTATAATATATAATTGTAACGGTCATTTTCCGTATGCAATAGTCCTTCCGATCTCCGGTAACCTCATGTGCAAGTGATGCTTACCACAACATCTATACTGCCACTCGCGGCCCAAGCTGCTATCACGAGAGCCCAATGGTGTCCTTGCTCGCGGACCGTTGCTTGATCAGGTCTTCAGGGTTCAGTACCCCGAACTGGGGATGATACACAACCAGGGAGGGTTAGGCCTTCGAACTTGTACTTCCTACTCGGTAGTAAGCGGCTGGGCTCGTCGTAGGGAGCGTAGCATGCACTAGTTCCGGAGTGCGGTTGCGCGCACCTCTTCTGCTACGTAACAAATCACCTTCTTGTGAGCGATGAGTTCACATGGGTGCGTCTAGACTTATCAAACTCATCCGTGGATGATGGAGGTGGCCCTGCTGGGCTGGCTCACGTGATGCTACTGCAGCCGCGCTAGCGTCGTGAACAGTACCAATGGACACTGCCGTCCTCCGATCTTCCAACAGATCCATACCGCTTCCACGACATACCCAGCCTAGCTGATCTGCACCGCTGTCTATGTTCGGTTCCTATTTCCTCTGCATCGAGATCCCTGTGCCGTCGGGACGTTCTAACGGCTTTCTGCATCAGTCGCGTCGTCCTACTGCGGTTGCTTGTGAAACGCAGCACCCTGAGCGTGAGTCTGGTTCCTGCATCTGTGCATCTAGCTAGTGATGGAACCCTCCATCTGCCGGCCATACGAATAACACAGTCCGATCCCTGATGTCGAGTCATCCATGGTCCATTTGTCGCGTTCCCCGAGCAGGCTCTTGTATTGTACCCTGGTACATGCGGCTGGCTGGACCCGAAAACGTCAGGGACTGTGCCCAGAATCGAGGCCGGTATCGCAGTCCGATCGCGTCCGACATTTTGGAGAGACAGTAGGATTCGCATATGGCTCATGCATCGAGCCAGATGAAGATAGCTAAAGACCGATTGTTCAGACATATTGCCGACCGCACATAGCCCCGGAGGTCATGCATCCCTCCAAAAGTGCACGCAACCTTATGATTGGCAAACGACATCATAAGGAATTACTAAGGCGGTGTGGCACTGCAAACCTTTGCATTACCCATTGGGTGCCCGGGAATACGAGGTCGGTCGAGCGTTGCGACACTGGGTACGCTTCTTCAGGGTCGAGTTACTCGAGTCCATTGGCTCGCAACAACACCATGCCTAGAGAAGTGACTGTATCAATTCATTCAGTCTCAACAACAGTGCGCTGGGTCACTTCGTCATTTGCGAATTTCTTCCTTCGCCTTTTGTACTACCAGCGGTGATCGCTGCGCTGCAGTGTCATGTTGCTATCCGTCCGTCGTTTACCCTCCCGTGATTCCTTTCTTAGGTTAGACTCAAGATATCAGCGGATTGTTGCACTGGCAATTTAAATGCATACACCAGCTACCTCGTATGCGGGCTACTATACATCGACCGAGGCCATTATGGCCTATCGAAGCGGTGCATGCCTTTCTCAGAGGCAGCCGCTACTCCAAACTCTCGCAGTCAAGAGACGGAGCCCAACACGTTCAGCATCAAGCGCATAGAAGTCATGATTTTCAAACTAGCCGTCTTCATCGTAGACGTTGTCATCGTTCAAAGAATCGGATACCATCGATACAAGCATGATGCCGTGCTGCATGCCCATAGTGGAGCTAACCGAGCATTTCACTGCGGCCGTACGGCTGTAGCAGTATCGTGTCATGATACTGTCGCGGTGGAACGTAGATCATCACATATAAGATCATTGTCTCCAGTCAATCGAGGCTCAAGCCGTCCAGCTGTAGTTGTCTGTTCGACACATCCTCTCGTTATTTCCCCTCAACACTCGTTTCTTCCTTCACCTCTTGGAACAGGTGTGTCTTGCGACTCACATAACAACCATGAAGCTCAGTACCTTCACTCCGTTCGCGGCTTTCCTGACGCTCACTGCAGCTGAGCGGGTGCCCTGTAAGCCCCCCCATAGGATCTGCTGTTGGATCTACACACTTCTTCCGTCAATGTACCAAGCATCACGCTCTCTGAAATATAGGCACGTGAGTTAATCTTCTGGGATAGTAAACTTCCCACAGCATGTACGGCCTCGGCAGTATGCACCGCCACCGCCATACTCTCCTCCTTACCCAAGTTCAAGCAGCACCAGTGGAAGTGCGTCGTCCACCTTCTCCAGCGGCACCGGCGTCTCGCTGTCTACTTGGACGCCTCCCGTTCCAACGTCTTCGCCAACTGCAAACTCTACAACATCAGGACCCTCTACAGTCGTCTACACTAGTGTCGTGGTTATCACATCGGTTATTGTCCCCTCGACATCGTGAGTTATGATCGATCCTGGTGATATTTGCTCGTTCAACTAATCCATTGCTCAGTGAAACTGTCTCTGGAGATACGTCGACCGAAGCTACAGCGAGCAGCTGGGGCAGCAGCTCTTCTTCCATGAGCGTCCCTCTTTCGACTGGACCTCAGTCTTCCGGAACAGGATACTACCCAACTTCGCCGCCACATGATTCTTCCGCGCCTTATGGAAACAGTACTGGCACAGCTTCATCTACTTGGGGTACTGGTACCGCGCCAGGATCTTCAATGCCATCTTTGACCTCCACTGCCAGTAGCAACTCCACTGGACCCAGAAGCTCATACATTCCACGCCAGTCGACAACTACAGAAAGCCCGAGCACCAATGTAACTGTCATTACGTCCGTCATCACCTCCACCATTGCCATTACCACATCCGTTCCATACCCTTCCAATGGTACTATCACGGAGACGAACACTGGGCCCACAGCAACATCCAGTGGAAACGGAACTATTTCTCAGACTCCGTCGTCGTCGGGCTACTACGGTCCACCTGGTAACGCCACCAGCAGCGGTAGTCCCTCTGAAACCGATACTGTGTCTTCATCGTCGATCGACATCTCCACAATCTCCTGGATCACCTATACTTCCGAAGTTTCTTATAGCCAGTCGGAGACTCCGACGCCAACCACTGATTCTTACACGTCATCTTCAACCTCGACTTCAACGTGGTATAGGAAATCCAGAGTCTCCCGGAGTCGTTCTTCCACACGTACCTGGTCTAGAACACTCACCATGTCCAGATCCTCGACCACGGACGGCTCCTCATATACACCCACTAGTTCCGAAGAGTCGTCATCAGCTACTGAAACTGGAACCTCTTCAGATTCTTCTTCGTTGGCCTCATACACGCCTTCGTACACGGCATCTTCTACATATGATACCAGCAGTGTGCCTAGTGCTTCAGAGACTGACTCTGCAACATCCTCGTTGCCGTACTCGTTCAGCATCTCCTTCAGCTCGATTGAGACGACTTCAGACTCTTCCACACCCACGTCGTCTGGAGTCATAACTTTGCCTACGCCCTCGCCAACCACGGAGAGCTATTCGTACTGGTCGTCTTCATTCAGCGAATCATCTACGGACTCTGAGCTTGTTTCGTACACTGAGTCGGTAACTTCAGGCACTAGCAGCTTCGTCTTGCCTTCCGAGACGCCATCAGAGTCGTTGACCAGTGATTCTGGTACTATCGAGACGCCCGTCCCGACAGTAACACCCTCTGACACATCCTCTTCCGACTCTCCTATCACGTCTGTCAGCTCGACCAGCTCTGAGACCCCCGAAGTACCTAGCTCATCCATGTACAGCGAAACGGAGTACACCACCTTCCCCTCTTCCTCCACCGCCTCAGCATCTTCCAGTAGCGAGTCCAGCTCTGAGGTCGAGACTTCCTCTATCCTTACAGCCTCTGAGAGCTCTCTAAGCTCAACCTACACCGACGCCACCGCTACTTCCTTCCCGGTCGAGTCCTCGACCGCTTACCCCAGCAGCTCCACGTCGGGTTATTCCTACTGGACCCCTCCGGTCAGCTCGGTCACCAACACGGATGCTACCGCTTCCTCCTGGCCTGTAGATTCTAGTACCTACCTCACCAGCGCGACGGGCAGTCTCACACTCACGACCTTTGAGACGAGTGCGAGCTCCACCAAGAGTGGGTACGCGATGCCACCTGAGGTGACATACGAGGCGCAGAATGACAAAGTGAAGAGAGGCATGGTGAGTTTTCCATTGCTGCCTGATGTTCAAAAGGATGAGTACTAACTGTCTTGGTAGATGGGCATGTGGTTCATGTAATCTATACTGCACGACACTCACGGGGTTCGGCGATGTAAGCCCGTTGTGAGGCCGATTGGTGAAGCTACGACATGTCATTGCGTCTTTACCAAACAACCCACATTCACATTCTCTACTGTCCTTTACTGGTGTAGACATACCTTTTCCTTGTTGTTAATTCTCTTCACTTCTTTCCCTCACCACCCTCCCGCTGTGTCAGTGAATGTCTGGGCTGGGTATTTAATCATCATGGCTGCAAGATCTTGGGTCATAGTTCAATACAACATGTGTTTCTTTAGACGTATCTCGCCGCCAACTGACGTGATGATTATCTGACATCGGCGATCATGATGTATTGTGATCCAAATCGAATGAGCCTCCAGAATACTGCGCAATGACTTCGATATCTCCCGTGCCTCCAATAGCTCAACGGGCGAGCTTTGCCTCCAACGCACCATATTGCTAACCTCGTACCGAGGATGAGCACCCAGTGTTGTATAACGTCTTACTAGGAGTTGTATCTTGAATATGCGCCGAGGTCGTCAAGGCGGTGGTACATGGGCCGTGGTATGTTGTGTGTAGACTAGAGTCGTTATCGAAAAGCAATCGAGCCGAAAGATGAGGAAGGCAGCGGAATAGGGAAGCGCGGTACAGGTATCGAGACCAACGTTGGCGAGGACAGTCCTTCACCCAGTAGCGTCAGCAACGTAACCTCAACTGAAGAAACATATCGTATCACCATCCATGAGAGCCACATTGTCGTCATTGAAACATTATTTCATTCATTCTGCCGTGACGATTAGGCGTCTTCTTACTCGGTGCAGCTATAGCAACGAAGCATGCCTCCTCGAAGTCATTATGTGTCGTCCCTGATGTCCGTTGACGTCTTTACATCTTGCTCTTAGCCTCGCCCTTGAGCTCTTGGGTCTTGCCCTTGGCCTCGCCCTTAAGCTCTTGAGCCTTGCCCTTAGCTTCGCCGGCCATCTCCTTTGCCTGGCCCTTGGCCTCGCCGGTGGTGTCGGGGGTGGCTTCCTTGACGGCGCCAGCGACTTCCTCTGTTCAAAAAGTGTTAGCGTGTGTTGCTTCATAGTGCTAGCGTAGCTGGTGTGCGCACTGTACGATGTCGTCATATTCTCGGCTGTTGAGAACAGAGAGCATCAGGCAGTGTAACGCAGGTAGGAGGTGTGAGAGATGGAGTGTGTACGTACCTCCCTTCTCAATGCCCTTTACAGCGGCACCGGAGATTGTCCTGTCGACAGCCTTGGCAGCGTCCTTGATAGCTTCTACGGGGCTCTTGCGCGCGACGGGTGTGGTGCTGAAGAGGCGGGCCTGGCGGGCGATCTGTTGGCGGAACATGTTGATGGTGTTGTATGTAGTGTTGGTATTTTGAGGTGAAGTTGTTGGTAGAGGTGAGAGAGGTGGCAATTGAGTTGTTCGATAGTTTGTTAGATGAGGTTCCTTTGGGTGTGTGCGGAAGACAGCTTTAAAGGATGTGTGGACGTGGACTGAGCTGCTGTGCTATGACGTAGTTATGATCAGCCAATCGCGGATGTGGGTCCGCGTGTTGCCATGCATGCGCGAGGAACGTCGCGTTTACGGAATTCGCATGCCGGGGCATCACAAATTTTTACATGTGCATTATGCTGTTGTGCGTGATGTTCATTCATTACGATTACTTTTGCCGTACTAATTGGTATTATACTGCACGAGCTCAGGCTTAGTAAAGCGCCTTCTGCCACCATGCACACCTAGCGTTCGCGTTGCTGTCGCGTACATCCTCGATGCCCGTCACGTTGAGCTCCAATACGGACGCATCTGGGCCGTACATGTTGAACTGCTTCACGCCTGTAGCATCTGGCACACCATTCTCAGCGAAGCTGGTGATGAACTCCTGCAGAGCGATGGCAATGGTGGTGTTGGCAACACCTTGGAGCCCGGTGGAACCTGCACCGCCCTCAAAGTACGTGTACGGGATATCCTGGCCATGAATAGCCGGGGGAACTGCGAAGAGATAGGAGTATGTCTTGTTTCCGTAAGCCCTGGAGAGGTAGTTGGTGTTGCACGTAAAGACTCCCTCGCTGACAATGAGGCTACCGCGCTCGAAGTTATTGGTGTATGGTAGAGACCCGTCGAACACCGGGGGGTAGAGAGTCTTGGTAACATAATCGAGGGAGGACTTTGGAGCGTTGGCGAATGCGGACGAGATCTGGTCTTCCAATGCAGCCTCGTTTGGAATGAAGAAGGGCGTGAAGAGAGCTCCTTCATTCGCATTGTGACCGACCATTACGCGCACGTCCTTGTCAAATCGACCTTGTGCCAAAAGCTGAGCTGGCTGAAGAGGAGCGAAAAGACCATCCACGACCGGCCCGTAAGTGAATGTACCGTATGGGGAATCATAGGTGATCTGCTGAGCATTCGCACGCATTACCTCTTCAGATGAAAGAGCCCGCAACTCTGCGAGGGAAGTGGTGTTGGTAAGAGTGAGGAACCTCTGGTATACATCTTCCTGAGTGACAACAGAAGTTGTAGGTTGCCATCCAGGGCTCTGGGGTACGGCTTGCTGGAAAGGAGCAGATCCATTAGCACCACCGTATGCAGTAATCTGATGCATGATCGAGCCACCTCCAGCGCTCTCACCAAATACAGTGACCTGTAGACACAAATCAGCACAAATCATAGATGCATGGACCAGTTCTGACTTACTCGGTTCTTATCACCTCCAAAGAGATGAATATTCTCCTGGACCCACTCAAGCGCAAATCGCTGATCGTACAAACCTAGGTTGGATACACCTCCTTCTGCTTGGTATGAAGGGCCACCCGTCCAGCCCAAAGCACCAAGGCGATAATTCATCGCAACGTAGATAACATCGCCATTGGACGAGTTGCCGGAGGCCGCGAGCAGACCCGCAGGGTTGTTGTTTTTTTCGCCTCCTGTGTAGCCGCCTCCGTAGATCCATACGAGAACAGGGGCCCCGTAGCCTTGCCCAGCTTTGCTAAGCACATCCTCGGGAACAAAAACATCCAAAAATAAGCAATCTTCAGACTCGCGGGGATCCGGTTGTGGGACCGGACTGGTAGCATTTGCTGGCATTACTGAATAAGTTGTGTTCGAAGCAGGAAGGCCGAGCGCATATCTGGCCAACGACTGTGCTGCGGCTGCAGACCAAGCGGGATTTGCCTGAGGGCATATTCTGTAGATGTTAGTATGATTGTATGAACTTCGGTTTCCTGTGGCGCTTACCTCGATGTCTCGCCGGTGTTGATAGATGACCTGTTTTCTGCTGGAGCCTGAGGTGGTGCAAACCTCAAGTCACCGACAGGCGGTGCAGCATATCGTATGTTGGAAAAGTTGTAGAAGTTGCCGGTGTCCTAATTGTGTCAATTAAGAAGGTGACATCGAGGATTTGATGATGGTATACGAACATTGAAGCCAGAAGCCTGATAAATCTCGTAGCCAAGATCGACTGTAGGTAATGAGGAGTTTTGTGCATATGCTGCACCTATTAAGGCTGCTGCTGCAGCAAGTTGCAACATATTGGCGGACGGGATGAAAGTATGAACGGAGAAGTAACGACGAGGGCTACCCAGGTGTATATTCCGATTACTTGGGACTCACGACGGTAGAGGAGATACAGCCGCGTACAAACGTGCAAGGAAGGCCCATCCATTAGGCACGGGTCGAGCATCCATATATAATCCTGTCATTTGCCCTAGTCCAGCCCGGCCAGCATCTCGTAATGCTGTCGCGATCACGCATAAGCCGCAGACACGTCCCGCCTCAGCCTAACGCAAACGACTCCACGTACACCGCGTAGTAATCGTCAACGGAGTCAAGCTCGCCTGCCGTGCCGGTGGCTTCGCCAGGCAATACATAAGTGCGTCATCGCGGTGGAACATTCGGCGACTAGCGGTGTCACTGATTCGCTCGCTGAGGCCTGGCGCGAGATACGGTCGATACGTGGCTAGCTGTGGCACAGCTGCTAGAACTCATACACGTGCCTTACGCTCTGGGAATCTCGCGGATTTTGTATGTACACACTTGTAGACATTTTTGACGTCTGACAGGTAGAATTAAACTTTTTGAAACGTCGTTCGGTGTCCCGGTGAGATGGGAGCGGGAATGTCATCTCGGCTGTAACTGGCAAGACGGTCCGACGAGGATATTCCCCGCAAAAAGGAAGCAATGCTGGCAGGGTATCTTGCCGAGGCATCTCGACTGGCTATGCGATGCCTTCCGATGGCCTGGTTGGTAAGGCTGATGTGAAAGAATGCGCGCAGCCCGCGGGGTACGTACCAAGATGGCGTACGGACGAATTTCTAGCCGTCGTAGGTGCTCTAATCGCAATAGAGATTCGTCAGGTATCCACCGTATCACTTCGTCCCTAGGGGTACCATTGTTTTGTGCATTATTCAACGTGATCGCATGCAGAGGTAGTCGCGATTCGTACATGTATGTACCCTACATGTAGGGGTTCAGCCTTCCTCGAGTCCACCTAGCGCCACGGGATACCCATGCAGCCATGGGTGCATCAAATACTGGTGTAGGTGAGCTGTTGTTTGATATTGCATGCCAATAAGCGTAGCACTGAGACGAGAACAATTTTCGTCACGGCCATGCGTAGATACTAGTGCATAGAATTAGGAAGGTGAGCTGAGATGACGCCCAATGCTCGAGATGTGAGCACGAGGTGGTCAGTGCACCGGCGGCTTCAGGCTTGCGCTCAGCTAGCACCCAGGCTATCTTCAGTTCCTTATTGCTCACACGACAACCGACCTAGGTATATAGCCGTTGGCCTTGAGCCGCTGATGATGTCTCAAAGTGAACGGTGTCGCTGATGAGGTCCTGGTCGACTGACGTCAGTTTCATGCAACGACCACGCGGTCGAAGAGCCCAGAATTGCATCTTAGATACTGCTACACTGTCAGATTCTGGGTAGCCAAGCCTTTCGAATGTACCTGAAGATTTTATTTGGAAAAGCAAACTGAATAACTGAGATTATGTTGTTGTTCATGCTGTTGTCGTGAAGATGCTTTCCAGTTCCTGTTCAAAGTATGTCACCGATTAGTCATTCTTTCACTCTCGGACTGCTTTTACGAGCCCATAGAGTGTGTAACGCCATGTTATACATGGCAAACAATGAACTATATTGCAATCTCGACACCTGAGAAGGTTTCCGACCCACATTGGTCGCCTATAAAACATCCGATCCAACCACCACGGCGAGCATTCACGCAACATTTCTAACATCACCTTCTACCAGCCACCTTCAGTCGCTCCCCGAGCTACTTCACCATCCACCGTGGCTACTCGAACAGATAATCGGTGACGTAATCGTATGCGGAGAACCACTCCCAGACTGGGGGCGTAATCTGGTTCACAGTGCGAGTAAACATCCAAAATAACTCGATGCAACAACATGGAAGAGGCATTGCCAACAGAGTGGGAGCGGGATCATGTGTGGGCGGCATTGCGGTATTCGCTCAATCTCGGGATAATACCATACCTAGGTATAAGCCGCGCAAAGGAATGCCACTCCTCTCTTATCCTCACTCTAGTAAGCAAGTATCTTGGTGAAAGTGAAAGAAAGGTTCTCGCCATATTTGGGTTTTCCACGTAACTCGCGATGCGCGTGATGGACCAAACATCCGGATGCACCTGCCTTTTCCTGAACCTTCCGCGCTCCGACGTATACGCAAACCTCTGCTGCAATTAGCTCTTATCAGCTCTCCCAACCCCGTTGGCTAACGACGTTCTTGATTACTCACAGTCAGCTACACGTTCCAAAAAAAACATGAACTCCGAACGTCACCCTCATCAAGACATGAAGGTGAGTAAGTTTCTACGGCTTCAGGAACCATCAAATAACAGAAACGAGCGTCGTATGAGTAGGCGCGACATCCCTGAAATGCCCAGGGGCTATAATCCCCAATACACCTTCGACTTCAACGATATAAAGAAGCGCATCCTCTCCAACGCGAATGCATATTACGCGCATCGCTTCCCCGAAGCGCAACGCTATGACTTCATCACCTCATCCATCCCGCCGACCGACCGCCAAAATGGTATGGAGTACAGGGGCGCGCTGATAGTATACCCTGATCCGAAGTCAAACGACTGGGTGATGCTGTATAAGAGCCACTCCTGGCCAGCCGTAGAAGATACAGCGTTTGAGATCAAGTCCTGGCTTGAAGAGAAGATGAAGGCTGTGTTTGACAAGATGGGCGAAGGCGAGAAGTGGGCCGGAACAAAGAAGAAGTCTAAGGACGAACTGTCAGGCAATGAGAGAAGGTCTACTGCGGGCGAGGACCAGATGGAGGATGTGGAAACTGCAGAGAACAGCTCTAAATCGACAGATACTGCTACTGGCGATATCGGTGACGGTACTGGCACCGGCGTGCAAGGCGAAGATAAGGAGGTTCCGAAACAGCCAGAAGACTCCACTACTGGCGACCAAGCAGAGGCTGCAAGCGACACCACCATGCCAATTCGGAAACGGAAGTCAGCCGCGGATGAAGGGAAGGACCGAAAGAAAAGCATGAAGAACGACGAGGAGCAGCGTGTCTTTGTTGGCGAGAAAGATGACCCGCCTACCAAAGAAGAGAAGAAGGGCCCTGTCGAACCCGTCGTGATTACGACCGAGTTGAAGCTTCCGCCGACCACTGAGAAGTAGTCTCGGTTCCTTCGCCACCCTTGGGTGACGCGCAGAGTGGATGAACCAGTGGTTGTTTAACGGGCGATATAGCGCTGGCTTATTGCGCAGTCTGAGGAAGTGCATGTGTCCAGATAGAATGATGACCATCCTCCGGTCTTGCATAGCCACTATGTTCATCTCTTTACAGCTTCGCCTTCAAAACCTTACCACCTTTCCCACTCCCACCCTGCTCACTGAATCGATAAACAATATTGTCAAACCCATCCGCCGCAAATACATACAGCCAGACCAAGTCCTCTTTTCCCGTATTGAAGATACCATGCTCCGCATCCCCCGGTATAAATACCACTGACCCCTTCCCCACCTTATACTCCTGCCCCTCAACACAAACCATTCCAGTGCCAGATACAACATGGTATATCTCAGCGTGCGTATGACGATGCAACTTGAGAAACCCCGCATTGCCCAAAGTCTCCGGATCATGTAAAGAAGGTGTTGAAGTCCCAGAATCGCTCGTAGAAGAAGACGCGGGACAAACCACAACCCTTCCAGGCGGACATGTCGCAACTCCCACTGTGAACGTATCCGTCTCAGTCTTCTCATTCGAAACCAGCGTTTTCCACGTCACATTCCCTCCTGTGCTGGGATCGGGGAAGCCTTCGGGTACCATTTTGGCTATTTGTGCGGCATGCAAGACTAGAGGTTTGACAGGTCGGTTCGAGGTTGTGGAACGCATGGTGGTTTATGTTGTGTGACTGTTGATGAAGTGCGACTTTTGCTTTGGCAGGGGAGGTGCTATGCGGGGAGAGCGGTAGACTGCACGTGCGGCGCGGATGCATGCAAGGTACGTTTGGACGATGGGAGTCGGAGATGGGCGTACGACATTGCGGATGTGCGGGTTGAAGGGGGTTTACATATGCATATGCATGTACTGTCGCTTCGTTACCTCTTGCGACTTGCATCATCGGAGGAAGGCATTTCTTGCTGCTACGTCTTCTTGACATAGGTCATGTGGGGTTAGAGGGGTAGCTTGGGAGCCACACTCGGGATTGAAGTTCTAAGTCTCGCCTAGTTCGCGTCGTCAAGGGCGTATGAGAAGTTCGATCGTTTCGTGCCCGCTTCGGGCTGTCGTGATAGTTTGGCGACGGCCCGGCGGCTGCTGTTGTGCTACCGCACTTTCTGCTGTCAGGCCACATGGCATCTGTCGTAGCGACCGCCGCTGAGCCTGACTCCCCTTAGACGCATGCAGAGCATTTCGGGATATGCTGGGGTTTGATAGACTTTATGAAAGAACATCGGGTTGCGGTCTGTCGACACGAATACCTACCTAGAAAAGTATTGATCAACGCAAACAAGGGACGCAGAAAGTCACCGCTGGAGCAAAATTAGAGTCTGGATCAGGTCTTTTGCGTCGATGCTACCCGAGCTGGCATATCTGTATGGTGATATACTGCTGTTGAGTGTAAGTCACATCGTTGATGAAGTGGGGTATGAGAGTGACATCCTACCGTACTTAGGTACCCAGGTGCTATCGTATTCGGCATACCACATCTCCAGATCAGATCGCTGACACCAATGTACACCCACTGTATAGACTCATAACTTTCATGAGGATGGTCATGGCTATCGTGAGATAAGAGGCCGCCGTGATCTCGCTGCTTACGGCCGTTATTACGATATGCCTACATCGGCTGCCATGTAGGGTTCAGGCGGAGACGCAGCTAGTCGTTGATGCCCGAGGCAGCCAAAGTCATCCGACTATGCGACATGGTTCGCATAGCTGACAGTGTGTCAACTTGTCGATGTCGCAGGGTTCGCCTGGTGTTTCGATGGGCGCTGTGCACGGTTGCTGTCCACGTTGATGCGGTCTGTCGCAAATGCACACTGACGGCATGGCGCAGACTATATCGTAGACTACTTATTCATAGCGGCAACACAAGCGCTACGACATTGAACATCGCGCAGTGGTTGCACGATCGAATCTTGAGTATACACCCATAAACCATGATCGTGGTTGCGAGTCAAGCAACTGTCATCATGGCTAGCCTGCGAGTCGCCCTTCTAGAATCAGCCCTTTCTGACTGGCTTCTTTATCAGCGGTCCGGCAAATCCGCCGCGTTTCAGAGTTTATCCCTCGTGGCCATGTGGCTTGGACCGGGCCTCGTACCATGCCTGTCGTGTTTACCGATGCCCGAACGCTGGGAAAGCTAAGGCCAATCTGTTCTGCATCTCATCATGCGCATGGCCGTCCAGTTTCGCTCCTGACAACTCCACCTCCCTACCCAACGTCTCTCGCCTACACTTTTTGTGCTACCAAAGGATGCTGCAGTCTTTATTGCGATAATGAGGTTTCAGACGTTGACGTAACGCAACGAAAACGCGCGCTGAGCGCTGCCGCTTCCACGAGGCTGTGTTTAGCCTGGATTGGCCGATCGCGATATGGCCATGGAGAAGTTTCAGAGAGGCCACCCAGCGCCCGAGCGGGTGAGGAACCGATCGGGATCTGGGACTGTGACGGGGGACAAGGCGATCGCGAAGAAGAGATCGAGTTTGGGCAGGGCGGCAGGTGGCTTTCAGAGTAGATTTCTTGCGTCGCTACGGAGTAAGAGGAAGAGTGGTGCAGACGAGGAGCTAGAGCCCAGCCCCTCGAGGTACGTACCGTGTCCACTTCACACACTGGGGAACACCACTGATCATCGCAACACAGCCCGTTTCTAGATGCATTGTTTCGGTTGCCAGATGAACTCCACATTTACATGCTGCGCGAGCTGTGCGTCTCGGATCTGCTTGCTTTGAGGAGAACGTCCCGCGTGCTCAACATGCTTGTGACAGAGAACGCACCTGCGATTGTGCGCTACTGGGTGAAGAACCGGCTCGGCAATCTTCATCTACAACTTTATCCGGCTCCAAGACCGGACGCGATCGACTTCCCATTCTTACTCACTATGAGACGGCGACACATAGCGTCCATCAGGTTGACACGTCAGCTTGCCAATCACCTTGTAGGGGAGCCAACCGAACAGAGGCAGCTGTGGACATCGGTGTACGAGAGGATGCTGCCCCTGGTCTTTGGGGTAGGCTACTTTCTAGATGAACATCGACGACTACTTCTGGAAAGAGATCTCGGCCACATTCGACCACGCTCCCGTATTGGCTATCACGTCCGTACGACGGGTGGTATCAGTAGCCAAGAAAGGAAGATCTTGAAGAACCTGGATGCACCACTTCGACTTCAGTACTTCTACATGTACTGTTTCATTGTGCAGGTGCTGCTTCGAAAGCTGAGACCTTGCAGTCGTGCTGGAGCAGTGGAAAAGTTCCTGCGGGGATTTTCAAACCAGCCAGCCTGTTCAGAGGATGTGGCCTTCTTCCTCATACTTGGTGGCATTGGGCAAGTTGCGAAGCTCCTCGCTTGCCCGGTATATAGCGAGCGGCGAAGATATCTCCTAACGTATAGAGCTCACATGTCGCCGCATACGAGTAAATGCTGGAGAAAGCACTGGAAGGATGCTGGTGTGGTTTCACCTGCGTTACTAGACGATATTCCTTGTACACAGATTGGCATAACACAGCTTGACCAGGTCTGGGCTCCACTGATAGCCCAGATGATGGAGACGGGGGCGAGAGACTTTACAGAACAGGAAAGGATACGCTACGAGGAGCTGAAGATGTCGAAGAAGTTCATCAACGAAGTAATGGGGTATGACATCCTGCGAGGTCGGGCAGCTGACGGAGGAGAGTTGGATGATGAGCACGAGCCATGATAGCGAGTTAGCATGTACAGTACCAAGAGAAGACATTGTAGCGGCCAAACTCTGCACCTTCCTCTGTAAGAATTGATATATGTCGGTTGCCGTGCAATTTCCGCTTTGCAGCGGTTGTTGAGGCTTGTACCTGCTGGCTTGGCTTAGTTTCTGCTTCACGATGCCACCAACGGCGACGAGCCCGCAAATATTACGTACTGGTCCGGTCGCGTAGCGCGCTATGATTTCTAGCTGATCATGAAGGCCGACGGCAACTACGGACCCTGCAGCTGTCACCTAGCCGAGCGAGCAGGTGTTGCATGCGGCCAGTTTCTGTATGCTCTAGCTAAAAGCTTGACATGGCGGTATATTGTGCTTGACCATAACAGGAGGGTGTTAAGCATACCCACTCTGCTCTGGACTCTGTACAGCTCAGCACTCGGTCGAAGTGCATTCTGCCATATAGGATGCCTATTTGGGTCGGCAGAGGGCCGTCATCGGCAGACGTGTATATTGCAGTCCCCGGATTTTTTCCATTGCAATTTTCCAGCGTCCGGGTAAGTGGCGGTTAAGAGGGCCAGAATCAGACGACAGAGGCTCGAGACCCTGTAGTGGTTGGCGCAAAGGCCGAGCAGGCAGGTCGTCGTTGGAGAGGCCCACTTGGCAGCTTCCATGGCTTCCATAGGCGCCCGTGCGTGTCTTCTGGAAAGCGACGAGCGCTCGTCTGGTCTGGCGTCGGCCGATTGAGAGGCGAGGCCAGGGCCAATGGGGTACTCGACGGACTTTGCCGCCCGCGTCAATAGAGAGGCGGACAATTATTCTGCAAGTATCGCTCCACCTCTTCCCACCATTGACGGGGCCAGGAGGGCGCAGAGTCTGAGGCGGGCATGACTGAGGTACCGTACGTGTTTCAGGCCATGTGTGATTGGCGGGCGTCGATGGGAGCGCTGCGTCCGTGGCAGATTGGGAATGACGTGCAACGGGCAGCGACAAAAGCAACGCGACGCGCACAAGGTGAACGTTGGGGGCGCTGATCGGTAGTGGAAGAGGCAGTCGCATCCCCTCTGGATCGGGAAGTGGCGTATGGTTCAGCGTGCAGGCGCGACCGGAGGGCGATGCACGGGGCGCGGGCTGCGTCATTGGTGGCCGATGCAACTCGAGCGACGCTCTGCATGCATGGGCCGTCCGCTCGTGTGCCTGTAACACGGCGGCATCCTTCCATCACACACGGCGCACTCGTCCAGGCACGCCCGCTGGAAGCAGTGCTGGGTGCGCGCTGCCGTCGGCTGCCCCCAGGCCGTGTCACACAGGCGTGCAGGCCGTCTAACTGTCAAGTGTGTGCTGTAACGAGCCTGTGGCTGGGCGGCCAATGGCGCGCTGCTGATACTGACCGCAACAACAGGCCGCATTCACCCCGGCCGCAGTAGCGTCGGCTCTTGCAAAGATGCTCCGCTGCCCCCGTAATTGCTCCCAGGAATCCTCGCCATGATGTGAGCTAAATCCGCCAGGTCCTCGGCGCCGTGTGTGTCTCCAGGGCCTAAGTATGCCCCTTCGATGCCGTGCAGAGTGCCAGTCGAGTCCTAGCGCTGTGCTGTAAGCCCGTTCCATATAATCCTACGAGCCCGGCCCAACGTTTGCGACCAACACCACGATCCCCATCCGAGTGCCACTCCACCCGCGCCATCTTCACCACGCGACCTCGCCACCCTTTGTCTTCTGAAACTGTGCACCGGTGCCTGGCGATAGCTGCCTCCTGCCACTCACAGCCCATCCACCACCACACCAGAGCAGCCCGGTCCCGACGAGCGCGGCAACTACTCCCCTCTGGGCTATCGATTGTCAGCTGAGCCACAACCCCGACCCACCACCACCCAGAGCGACCACCATGAGACGGTAGAGATAAGACAGAGAGCAGGAACCATGGACTTTACGGTAAGTTCCCGCGCGCTTACACTCGTCGGCCATGTCACGAGCCCGGCTAACGCGACCTCAGATCTCCCTCGCACACTTCTGCGAGACCCACGGTCCGACATCCATCATCTGCACCCAGGCCTCGACCTCGCCCTGCGGCTCCTGCAACCCATGTGTGACGCCGCCTTCCGAAGAGCCGCATTCGGCCTACTCCTACAACGGCCTGTACGATCAGCCCACCACCCTCAAGCTTAACGCGCGCCTGCCACAGCTCACCTCGCCCTTCGAGTCGCCGCCCAACAGCCCGCGCTCCCCCACGCACAACCCATACTTTCCGAGCTTTCCCTCCTCTTCCGGCAGTAGTTTTGGCGGACGGAGAACCAGCAGCACCATCGACTCCGACTCCGACGCCTGCGAGAACTGCCAGATGGTAGTGCCCCAGAAGTACAGCGACAAGATCCCCAACGGCGCCCCTGGTAGTCCCACGAAAGACGGAAGAGGACGAAATGGCAGCCCGGTATTGCGTAGCTCCCAGAACTACCCAGTGCGACGACCAGTGTCCCGGGACGACCTCAGTAGCACCGATTCGTCCGATGTCTCAGACACAGAGCAGTCGACTTCCTACCAGAGCGGCGCCTCGGGCTCGTTCCCAGACTCAATACCTCCCTCACCGATGCTCGTGTCGAGAGGCATACACACCCACACATTGAACTACATCTCCACCAGTCAGCCGCAGTCGCCCAGCACCTACTCGCTCTTGCGACGCACCTGCATCCGTACATTGTCCACCGAGGTCCTTCCCCTTAGCAAGCCGTCCGGGCCCATCATGTTCGGAGACTCAGTCGCTGGCTACACCATCGCGTACGTCTTTCGTCTGCAGGATCCGCGTTCGCGAGGAGCTAAGCGCACCTACGCCTTCATCGCCATGGCCGGTCGCGATTACCGGAGAGCCACAAAGGCCATGGTGAAGATCATCGAAGCCTTTGAGGGCATCGCCAACCGGATCATCTCCCTGGCTGACAGAGTCCTTGAACGTGAGAGTGCAGCTTCGCAGGTCCTGTCACGTCCCACCACCGCCATATCTGGAAACACACCTCCTCTTGGAACCTCCGCCTCTTCAATGCCACCCAACTTCTCTGCACCGCACAAAGAACGGACCTTCTCCACGACGAGCACCCCCAACTTCCGCAACATCACACCTGTGTCCTCTTTCCTTTCCGCAAAGAAGGTCGACCCAGATGGCTTTCCCCGTGTGTCCCGCGATGTGATGAAGGCAAAGAGCCTCGTCGAGATCGTCGGTCAGGAGAACTTCTTTGTCGACCTACATGGACTCTTCTGCCATCTTCTGCACTCTCTCATCAAGCAGTTCGGTTGATGCGTCCCCTCCACGTCGCTTTGCTTCGTTCATACGTCTTTTCCTTCCTTGTATGTCTTTTCTGTTGTTTTTTGTCGTGCGTTACAGCGTCTTCGTCCATTGTACCGTGCGTTTAAGCACAGGCGTTGGGGCAGGTGTGATTGCTTTAAAAGACCTTCGAGTCGTCAGAGCTCAAGTAGCTTTATACCCTTTTGAGATACCCCAGGCTTCTCTTTCTGTCGTTGGGATCGAGTAGTACACATTAGACGTGGACTCATCTTTACAATGGCGTTTCGGGGTGAGTAATCGGGGACGAGAGGAGGTGTTTACGATGGTACGGTCGTTGCTAGGATATGACCATGATGTTGATGGCGTGATGGCCGCAATGGATTAGGTGATGGTAGTCTAGCCTGTTTGTAGAACGAAACTGCACAATACCGTTTACCTATTGTCCTTGACGTGTTATGTTCTTTGCTAGTGTGGTACTGCTTCAAGCCAGAGAGGGAGTATGTGAATATACGTGACACCATCACGGTGCTATCAAGTAAAGGTCAAAGGTAAAGGTGAGTTCCAAACACGCGATCTGAACGCCTGACGTTTGAGAGAGAGTCACACCTAGGTAGCAGCTCATCACAAGAGATGCCCTCAAGGCAGACGCGTCCCAAAGTAGACGAGGCAGACGAGCAAACGTGGTGTGCGCTTTTCTGGTTAGCGCAGGCACGCATGAGGCTGAACATGTGGAAGCCGCGAGCGACAACGTTGAATGCTCTTTACCATATCCACTCAGTCGCAATGACTATACCTGTGTGGTATGCTTCAATGACAGATGCAAAATTTCATCACTCTCATACGAGCATCGCGGCTTACTTGCCACGAAAAGAATTCCACGATAAATCGCTTATGCCTGCTCGCTCCACCACCGTCTCCGCATTATGCACGACACGCAAAACTGGTCCACATTTCACGTTCCGCTTTCCGGTCCCAAGCTTGGAAAAAGATTATCCAGAAGCATCGAGATTCGCAGATCAAACTACCTAGTGATGCGTCATACCGGGTAAAATCCCCTTGGAAGTCAACGATGTGTGATGTCATAGGTGTGGTGGATCGTCAAACAGCGCTTGAACAACGCGCTTCCACGGCCAGTGATTAAATGGTAGGAGAAGCAACGTCTCCGCATCGTTTAATAGGACGCATTATTGTTCATGATCAATTAAGGCTTTTATCTCCGCAGCCCACGCGGCAGCAGGGCCAAAGCCAAGTTTAAGTGCCCGAAAGCCAAGTTTTTGGAAGTTTGGCAACCCGTTTAGGATGCAGCATCGTTTGATAATGCTCGTTCAAGATGCTCAGTTGCTGATAGGGCAGATATGCAGATATGATGTGGCTTGTGGTTCTCCATGACGACTCCCATAATCATGCCCCGCGGCTTCCTTTGCGAATTCTGAGAACCTACTTAAGACTTGCCTACCTTCCAAGGTCGTGGCGTCGTCACCTTTACAAGCCTTAATACACGCTACAGTAATCACTACGACCCTTAAACCACTAAGTCTACGCCACGATCCGTACAAGCCGCACCTGTGAGACTACCAATCTGGATCGCACCAGTCTCCCGCTTATACTCGTCATCCAGACATCTAGCCTTCCCGCACCTCACAAGGTTAAGACAAGATGAACTCCATCCCAGGAAATGCTTCCCAAGGACCCACCAGCCAGGACACATCGACGACGGGTGTTCAGCAGAACCAAGCGCAGCGCGAAGACTACCTCGACAAGGGTCTCGACGCCGCAGAGAAGAAGTTCGGCGGCGCCGCGGGTCAGGATACTCAGAAGAATCGGGGTGTTAATGAGAAGATTGTAAGTTTGGGCCTTGCTAGCTTTCAAGTTGCATGAACTCAATATACTAACGTTCACGCAGACCGATGGCGCTCGTAACATGTTCGAAAAAGCAACCGGCAAGGACGTCCCCGACAAAGTCTCCAACTAAACGCACCTCGACACTCAAAGAGACGATGCACAAGTTGGATGACAAGTGGAACAAGTGTCGGCCGTACATTGAGAGGATCAATGGAACGATCGTTCCGTTGAGGTCGCGCAGTTTGGACGAACAGGCACAGGAGCATGAACTCGAACATCAGAGGACATTTGAGCAGCAGAGAGTGCAACAACAGCCTGTCGCAACGGCACACTAAACATGCTTTGTATATATACTTACGACCCTGAATGAAGCTTTACGATTTGAATTACAGCTTGGACGTGTCTTCACATGCGCACCATAGTTTGGTTGACATGCATGACGTCATGTCACACCGCTCCCACGCTGCCCCTCGCGCCTTCTGCGTGCCATCACATACATGCTCTCAACCGTCTGTCTACCGGGTTACTCTCTCCCGTCCGTCTGTCCACAAGCTTTACCCTTCTCCAGAGAACGCTCTACGTAGCCAAGCTTCAGCGGCCCGAAAAGCCAAGTTTTTTGCACGATCGAGCTAAGAATGCACGCGATGCACCACGATGCATATTCTCCTGCAACCAAGTCCGGTTACAATATTGAATGGCCGCAACACCGCCTATTGAGCCAGCCCATCACGACACCTGCAAACCGCAATGTGAGCTGACATAGCAGAAAAGCAAACGTCACTAGAGGCGCAGTAGACCACGCGGTCATGAAGCCGAAGGTCTAGATGCTCTTTCCTCAGCTTGCAAATCGTGGCGGTGCGATGTGAGTGATTAGCCTGCGCCTTCCATTGGCCACCCACCTGAGAAGAGCGTGATAACGAGTTAAGGTTTCACAGAACAAGGGTCCAGGTGAGGGAAGCGTGGACAAGCGCATAAAAAGAGCATTGACTCACGGCCCTTTTCCTTGCGATCGACTCGACTGTTTACTCACCTCACCGTTCTGCTTCATCCTCCACTACACCATCAACTGTCCATCGCGCAATACTACTCCATCTCACACCCGTCATCGCACATATACCCAACAAGTCTACCACACCCTCCACAACCCGCAAATATGAACAACCCCAACCATGGTGGTGGTGCCGGTGCTGGAGGTCAAGATTACCTCGACAAGGCCTTCAACGCCGGAGCCAAGAAGTTCGGCGGCGCGCAGGGTCAGAAGATTGCTGCGAACCGTGGTATGAGCGAGAAGATTGTAAGTTCAGACACTCCACTGTATTTGCTTCGTGATTAGCAGTAGTGCGCAAGGTGTTGGTTGCAGTTTGTTGAGGGTGAGAGCTAACGAGGTGAAAACTAGACCGACGGCATGCGCAAGGCGTACGAGAAGGTCACTGGCAAGAAGGTTAATCCCAAGTATTCCAACTAGGCGGGACTACTCTTGCGATGGTGCTGCGACTGCTCGGGTCCGCTTGAGCAGTGCGGGGAGATGACGGTTTTCCGGGTCAGCACGGCGAGCTGAGTAATGATTGCGGGCAGGCATGGCTGTGGGAAAATTGATCAGAGCAGATATGATGGATATGATACCCAGGAATGAAATTCAAGGTTTATTTGACGATGAGCATGCGTTGTCAAGTGAGACAGGTCTGCGCTGTCGGGTAAATATGAAGTGTGAAGTGTCTTAGATTCCTACATCGGACACATGCATCGCCATGCTCAACATCACAAATGCCATCGTGACAGACCGGGATTCAACTATTGGATGCCCGCACAGCATGCGCAACCCTCCCGATAGTCCCGTCGCCTCAAACTTTCAATCGCAAACCCACATACCTATCCAGCCAGCTCAACCCTCCGTCTCAACAACGCCCGCGCCTCCGTCTCACTCAGGAGCTCCAATCCCAAGTCCTCCAGCACATCCCTCGCAGATTGATTATCCGCAAAAAGCCGCCTCTCCACCTCCCACAGCCCAAGTTCCCCTCCTCCCTCAACCCCAGACGCTGTGTCACGGGTGGAATTTGCTTTTTGCGGAGCATCATGCACCTCGTCACCGTCTTCTGCGGCCCAAGCTCCCGTGTCCCAGTCCTCGTCTTCTTCGCCACCGTCGTCATCCCGGCCCGTTGCAGTATCAACTTGCGAGGCTGAAGTGCCTTTTACGGGTAATCCGACGATTTTGACGCCTTCGAGACATTTGGCTAAGCCCGCTTCGGCAACTCCTGGACCAACGTGCTTGTCCACGACTCGGCAAACGGCCGCGAGGTCAGCGTGTAGCTGGGCAGCTCCCTGAGTAGAGAATCGATACCGGCTGAGCACATTCTCCCACAGCGTTGTCGAGATGGTGGTCAGGACGGCCCGAGTGATGCGCCGCAATGGCGCAGATGCTAGAGCTCGCGAAAGGAATGCTAGCGTGCTACGTAGGTAGGTAAGTAATGGGTCGATTTCTGCAGTTGGTGACAGTTCTGTGGCGGTCGAGGCTGAAGCGGAAGGCCCGCTAAGAGTTGCCCACGGGTTGCTAAAAGCAAATCTTAGTAAGTGGGATTAGGAAGTATAGGGTTTTGGATCTGGATCCACAGGGCAGGGGTCCAGATCTGGATACGTACATGTGCCGATATGGACGCAGCGCCTCACGCACATTGCTGTTGAGTGTGTCGATGATAATCTTCTCACTGCGTTCACGGAGGCGCGCGTACCACGATGCCGTCTCGTCAAAGAGGGAACCGCCATCGACGTCGTCACTTTCAACGTTCTTGGATGTGCGTTCCGCGACGTCGGCCACGCTCATGGTACCAATATTGCTAGTCTGGCCACGAGCACGATCTTGTAGACCTTCCCAGATATCGAGGAAGAACTACAGAACAAAGGGGTTAGCTGAAGTTCGGGTCACACAGGAATCATGCAAGTGAGAGCCTACCACGTCGTCGCTCCAGTCACGCATGGCCCGTTCGAGATAGTCAGCACTGCCATACGTCTTGCAAAGGCGCTCCAGTCCCTCGACGCCAAGCAGCTTCTCCTGTTCCTCCTTGGTCACACCGCCCATAGCGCGACCCAGTGACGTGGTCATGGACAGATACGCTTCCAGATTGCTCTGCAGCCTTTCGTGGAGTTTGTCGAAAATGGCAATCTGTATGTCTATCAGGAAGGTGAGCTTCTGGCTGAAGGATGTCAAGGGTCTGTATCGATCTGCAATGCATTGCTGATTAGCGACGCATCTGGAAAGGAGGGGTAGGCGAGGACATGCCGGTTATGGTTTCGAGCAGGTCGTTCACGCGGATCGCTCCCTTGGTAGGCTTGGTGGCTTTGGGATCGACGCTCTCGTAGTCGAGATCACCAAAGTCTGGAGCCTCGACGATGTTCTGATAGCGAGACAGAGCGACTGCGGATGTTAGCGACCCGACATTTCTCCGTTGGGTAACGGGCCAACGTACAGTCTTTTTCGACCTGCAGCCATCGGCCAAACCAGTCGCCCTGAACAAGGAATTCCCATGATAAGCCCTTCCACCCGTCGACGCCATAGCCGCCGTCATATCCCCAGGTGTCTCTGATGGTCGTGTCAAAGCTCATTATCTCGTGCATGAGGTGGCTGAGCAGCTGGGGCTGGCCCGCGACCTGGGGCAGTAGCGAGCCAATCTTGGAGCGCAGCATGGGCAGTAGGGCGGTTATGAAGGCGGACATGGCATCGATGTAGACGGGGTTAAGCGCAAGATCGGTGCCGCGGAAGTGACGCAGCAGGACAGGTTGCACATGGTCACTGACGAATGCGCTGTAGTCGTTCAAAAGCGTGGTAATGTGGGAGAGAAAGTACTCTGGCCTATCAATGCGGTTCGTGGGCTTGTCGCCGTCGAAGTGGTAGCGGAAGCGCATCTCGAGCGGCTGCACGAGCACCTCGATGGGGAAGAGGACGGGCGGGAGCTTGACCTTGTCGCCCGGCCCGCTGGCATAGCTCATGCCCTGCAGTTCGGGCAGCTGCAGATCGAGCAGCTTCACGATGGCCGTCTCCCATTCCTCCTGCAGCGGGCTGGGTATGGCGGCCTTGGGGGTGGGCCAGTGTATCTTCTTGAGGATGCGGTCGAGGTCGGCGGCGAAGGCGTCGAGGATCTTGGTGCGCAGGGCTTGGGCGATGGTGTTGACGTGGTGGAGCAGCTGGGGCGCGGCGCCCTCGGCGTCGTCTTGCAGGTTGACGAGGCGGGTGTGCAGTGCGCGCAGCTGCTTGTAGGGCGCGAGGGCGGCTTCATTGGACGTCTGGAGCTGCGCCTGGGCTTGCTTGCTGCGCGGAATCAGCTGACTGAGGCCGTATCGGACACGGGGGCTGTCCTACCTCAGAACGTCGACTTCGGCCAGCAGTTGCACGTATCCGTTGGCGACATCCAGGCGGTGCAGCGTGTCGAGGACCTGCTCGAAGCGGGGCACGGCCTCGTCGCTCGTCTCGGAGGCGGTGATGACCAGCAGGCGGCGGTCAATGTCGGCCTGCTCGTGGTGGAAGCGGTCGGCGGCGCGCGTGAGGTCGCCATGGTGCGAATGCGAGGCCTCCTTGGCCGTGTGCAGGTCGCGCTGTGCGTCGTCGAGCTGCTGGCGGAGGAGCCCATGCTGCGACTTCAGCGTGGCCAATAGGGCGTCGAGGCCGTCGAGGTCAGCGGCATTCTGGAGCTTGTCGTCGAGGTAGTCGGCGACGCGAGTCTGGTTGTCGTCCATCTCGTACGATCAACGGGCGGTGGTGGGCGTTGGAGTGCGCCTAGGCACTTCGCGTCGGTACGGGCTGCCTAGGTGTGGCGACGTCGGCGCCCGCCCTGGCAGCTGGAGCCTCGGTGGTCGGCCTGTGCGCCCTCCCACGATTCTCGTCCTGCGCCACCGATCGATCATCCCAGCCGATTCTCAGATCCAGCAAGATCCAACCGTGCGTCAGGCCACTATTGGAGAACGTCCTTAATCCACCTACTGCCGTGACCTACGCCCTGCAAACCTCTGTACCGCTGTAAAGAAGGCCCAGGCGGTTCTGTTCCGCCGCTGTCTATTTACTGCCTGTCCTGCCCGGCACTGCTGCGTGAGCACTGCAGACCTCTCCCCGCCCAATAGCCGAAGTTGCGAAACTTTTTGTGTTGCGCCGCTGCCGTCATCGCCAGCCGCCATGCCCAAGGAACACAAGAAGCGCGGCCGCCGCGACGACCAGAAGAAGCGCAAGCGGGACCAGGACGACGATGCGAGTGCAAAGCGCTTCAAGAAAGAGGACATCGACCAGCTCGAAGCCGAAAACCCTGCGCACCACGTCTCCGAGCATGACGTCGCCCGCCCGGATGCCACGCCCTTCTACGGAATGCTCGACGAGCAGGAGCAGGAGTACTTCAAAAAGGCCGACGAGATGCTCGAGCTGAACCAGTTCGAGAGCTCCGAGGACCGCGACATCTTCCTCGCCAGCGTCTGGAAAGAGGCCGACGGGAAGGAACTGAAAATCGCCAACAGCCAGACGTCGCGCCTGCTCGAACGTCTGATCCTTCTTTCCTCGCCCGACCAGCTCAAGGGCCTGTTCCAGAAGTTCAGCGGAAAGTACGTACTGAATCGCTCCTTCCCCATTCAACTTGCTAACCCGTCGCAGCTTCCTCAACCTGGTCCAGAACCGATTTGCGTCCCACTGCTGCGAAGCCCTCTTCATACAAGCTGCGCCTATCGTCACCGAAGAGACTGCTACCAAACCTGAGAAGCTTGCAACACCCCCGTCGTCAGACCCCGACCAAGTCCTCGTCTCCATGGAGAATTTGTTCTTGTACACGCTGGGCGAGCTGGAGGGCTACATGGGTTTCCTAATGACCGACAAGTATGCATCGCACGTACTGAGAGTACTCCTCGTCATTCTATCAGGCGCCCCGCTGGAAAAACAGAACAAGTCGGCTATGCAGAGCAAGAAGAAGGAAAAGGTCACCGTCTCAGGCGCAGAGAAGGAGCAGGAACGTCTACTCGAAGAAAGGGCCGTCCCCGAAAGCTTTTCCGAGGCCCTGGAGAAGGTCATCAGCGAGAGTGTTTCGGGCATTGAGTCGCACTACCTCCGTACCCTAACCACACACCCACTCGGCAGCCCCACTCTACAACTGCTGCTCAAGCTGGAGCTCTCCCACTTCGGCAAGTCGCGCGCCAAGGACGAAAAGTCCATCATCCACCGACTTCTCCCAGATAATCCTATCGCGGAAGGAACAGAAAGCGCCATCCTGATCAACGGGCTTGTGTACGACACCATTGGCTCCCGGCTACTGGAAGTCATCATCGAGAATGCGCCCGGAAAGGTATTCAAGTCCATTTACGGAGAGTTCTTCAAGGAACGTATGGGTACGCTAGCTCGCAATGAGATCGCGGCCTATGTGGTTGGAAAGATCATGGAAAGACTCGGCAAGGACGATCTAGAAGAAGCCATGCGTCAAATAGTGGACCAGATCCCCAGCTTGGTAGAACGTGGCCGGACGGGAGTTATCAAGACACTCATCGAGCGATGCGTCGCGCGTGACATCGACTGCTCGCCTATCAAGGCTCAGCTGGAGACTGCATATGCCGGCTCCAACGGCTTCGAAGTCACACGCATTCTCAAGCTCAGTGAGGAAGACGGCAAGCCTCGTGCTAAGCACGAGCACTCACCCGAGAAGGTTCACGGGTCACTCTTGGCACAAACCATGATGACCGTGGATGGGCCCCTCGGCCAACTTGTCTTTGACTCTCTGGCCAACCTGTCCCCTGAACTCGCCGTTCAGCTCGCTCGCGACTCTACAGCGTCACGGACGCTTCAAGCTGCCCTAATGTCGAAGAACGCTTCCGTCATCTTTCGACGAAAAATGATACAACAGTTCTATGGCAAGATTGGGGAACTTGCACTTGATCCTGCTGCATCCCACGTCATCGACGCCATCTGGCACGGTACAGCTGGCCTCGCTTTCATCCGCGAGCGCATCGCGGAAGAGTTGGCCGAAAATGAGAACTCGCTTCGCGAATCCTTTGTCGGGCGTGCGGTCTGGCGAAATTGGCGCATGGATCTCTACAAACGCAAACGCGGCGACTGGGTCACACAATCACGCTACACCGCCGGCAATGACGGTTTCCAAAGCTTCCCCGAGTCCAACGGCGACGCAACACCCCCGCAAAACCATCGGGTGGGAAGACATCTGACAGCTATCGAGTTGGCAAGGCAGAAGCATGCCGCTGCGAAAGCCTCACAAGCCAAGGACGGCAAAAAGCCGAAGAAGGGGAGTCACACGACAAACAGCAGTGTCAGCAGCGGAAGCAGCAGCAAGGCCAAGAGCCTTGTTGCGCAATAATAGTCACATTACACATCATGTACAGGAATTTCTTTTGTCAGCACGGCTCGCTGAGAATGAGGCATCGTTTAACGGCGTTTTCCGAGCTGGGCTTAGGGCTTAGGTGGGCCTGTCACGCATTTTTCTGATTCGACGACTCTAGATACCTTTTAGTGGCATACTTGCATGAGAACAGTTTTGCTTTAGGAATGTGGCTTGTACCCCGAGCAGAAAGAATCGATGACTCCATGTTCGTCATTGCTAATTGTTCGGCGCTAACGCCGACTACTCGGCCACCTTTGTTTGTGTTTGTGACTTCTTCTACACTCATCACTCCTTGAAGTACGAGCACTCAAGGCCCCATGAAAGTTTCCTGTATTACCGTAATATAATCCGTACACACGCTTCTCGCAATGTCATCCCCACAACAGGGAGAAACCCTCCATCGCGCCGAGGAAGTCAAAGACGTAAGTGACTCGGAAGGGCATTCCGATTGTTCCGACATGTTCCTGAACTCCCATCGTGCCTCATCTCTCCCATCCAGACAAGAATCTATCCCACGGTATAGAGTCACCTACTGACGGTACGAATAGCTTCTCGACTCTATTCAAGAGCTGATAATACCCTTCATCCGCTCAGCCGATGAAGACGCGGCGACTAAACACACAGGCCATGGACTGAAAATTGAAGGTGGCGGGCCGAGAACCGCGTTAGTAGAGCACCACCCACCTAAGAAGCTAGAGTCCATTCTCAAAGAACAGCTGGAGATCAATGACGGTAAGACCGGTAAAGATGGCCTGGTCAAGCTCGTGGAGAGTATCTTGAAGTACTCTGTCAACACATGGGATCAAGGGTTTTTGGACAAGTTGTATGCGAGCACGAATGCCGTGGGAGTGGTCAGCGAACTGGTGTTGGCCGTACTGAACACCAACGTATGTCTTGCTTCAAATTCTGTACTTGAGGCATCATTAACACACAGCAGTCACACGTCTACCAAGTCTCACCCGTCCTAACCCTGGTTGAAAAGCGAACGACAAAGTATCTAGCAACACTATTCGGCCTCCCCACCTCCACCTCAGGAGGTATCTCGCAACCCGGCGGCAGCGCCTCCAACAGCTCCGCCATAGTAATCGCGCGAAACACGCTCTACCCCGAGACCAAAACCGACGGCAACGGATCCCACAAATTCACCATCTTCACCTCAGCCCACGGCCACTACTCTGTCGAAAAAGCCGCCAACCTCTTCGGCCTCGGCTCCAAAAACGTCATCGCCGTCCCCGTCGACGACCGCGGCTGCATGATCCCGTCTGAATTCGAACGCTGCGTAAAAGAAAGCAAAGACCGCGGCGAAACACCCTTTTTCCTCAACGCAACAGCCGGAACAACCGTTCAGGGCTCTTTCGACCCGTTCCCTGCTCTCAGCAAGATATGCAAGGAACAGAATCTCTGGTTCCACATCGACGGATCATGGGGCGGCAGCGTGGTCTTCAACGAGAAGTACCGGGAAACGAGGCTCAAGGGCGCTGAACTCGCGGACAGTATCGCTATCAACCCGCACAAGATGCTCGGCGTACCGATGACATGTTCCTTCCTCCTTGCTCGCGATATGAACACGTTCTACCGTGCACTCACGCTGCCAGCGGGCTACCTCTTCCACAACGCGCCCGGCACCGACGCAGCGGATATCTACGACCTCGCTGATCTGACACCCCAATGTGGTCGGCGCGCCGATAGCTTGAAGATGTTCCTTGCGCTGCAATACTACGGCCCGCAGCACTTTAGCGATTTGGTCGCTCGTGGATACGAGAACGGAGAGTACCTTTTGAGCAAGCTGAAAGAAAGTGGCAATTTCAAGACGATCAGTCCGGAGCCGTTGCCGTGTCTACAGGTGTGCTTCTATTATGCAAAGGGAGGGCAGTTGAAAGAGGACGCGGACGCGAATAGTAAGGCGACAACAGAGATTGCTAATAGGCTTATTAGCAGGGGCTTCATGATTGACTTTGCGCCGGGCGAGAAGGGCAAGTTCTTCAGGGTCGTGGTGAACGGGGGATTGATCAAAGGTACGTTGGATGGGCTTGTTAAGGCGTTGGAAGAGACAGCTGCGGATTTGGGATACTGAACGTGTTCAGACGAGGAGGACGGACTGGTAAAGGTCACAAAAGCAAGTCTTGCTAGATTATCATATTGAAAAGCATTCATTCATTTGAGAACTGGATATCTATGTTACATGATGCTCGTATCTCGTAATCATACCCGTAGCATGTAAACACCAGAAATGATCTTCCACACACACTTACGCAGCACTAGGCCGCGAGTGCGTCGGCAAGAAAAATGGCAGAAGTGATGGGCGTATGCAGTTGCTTGTTGAGAGATGCAATAAGAAAGATGCATGTCGCAAGACGCAGTCTGCGATATCATTCCAACGATGTGGTAGCTTCCTTCAGAATAGCTAGTCGAGCACACCCCAGTAACGCTCAGCGTTGAAGGTTGACGCAGAGTCGGCTTTCCACTCCGAGTCGTAGGCACTGAAGAAGAACAGATCGCCATTAAAACTCGCGCGGAGGGAGTCGAGGGCCATACGTTGGTTCTCGGGCGACGGGACGGCTGCACCATTCGCATTACCCTGGCGAGGCCAGCCGGACTCAGTGACGATGAGGCGCTTGTTACTGCAGGCGGCTTTTACACGCTCAACTTGACTCTTGACAAATGTACCAGCATCCTGAGCTTGGGTGTTCCGGTCGAAGAAGGCGTGGATATTGACCATGACCACGTCTGAGGCGCCGCATATGGCAGGGTTATCGAGCGTAGCAGGAGCGGTCTCGACTGCGCCTACAGGTCCGTTGTAACCGAGGCTTCGTAGTTGGGTGCGAGCTTGACCGATTGCGTCGACGACTTGGGAAGATGTCATTCTGCGTTCGTTGACGCGCTCATTCTCGACCGCGAAGAGTTGGATAACATCCCAATTGCCGCCGGCATACTGATCAATGGCGCTCTTGTAGGCTTTGATAACCTGGCTGGGATCTTCGCCGCCGCCACTGGGGTCTAGATACGCACCACCCATGAGCTTTTGGCCGTTCTTCTGGGCGTTCTGAATTGCAAGTGGGATCTGATTGCAGTCCATGCCATAGATGCGGATGACTTTGTAGTCCTTCATGCTACTGAATTCGCTAGCAACTTCATCCGGGGTCTTGCAGTTGGCGGAGCCGCTGTAAGCATCCCAAGTTATACCCAGAGGCAGAGTTCCAGCGGCAGCCTTTTCGACCGGGACGTCCTCGGGTGGAGACGCTGGTTGCTGGGGCTCAGGCTCTTGAGTAGGAGCTGGCGGCGCAGGTGAGGGTGACGGTGAGGGTGTCGTGGTCGCATCCTGAATGTCGACAGCAGTAGGCTCTGCTAGCAGAGAAGCAGATGCGGAAGACGTTGGTAAGGGAGCTGGCTCTGGCACGGCTGATGAAGTCTGCGGAGGCTCGACAGTTGACGATGTCGTCTCGGCTGTGATTGAGGGCACAGTGACGGGTGAAGTGAGGATCGTCGAAGTCGCAGTTGAATAGGGCGCGCCTGCGTCGTTGACGAAGACAGCAACTTCAGCCATGACTTCGGTGACGTAGATTACCTCGGTGACAACCTTGCGCTTATGATCTGTACCTTATTAGTGAACGATATATCATAGACAGGCAGCGATGTGACTGTAACCTCAGCCCAGCAGATGAGACTATCGTCACAGTATGCCGCAGGTGGAGAGAATTCTGGTAACTCACTGAGTGGACGTCCGCTCGCAGAGCTTACTAGAAGGCCGGCGGCGGCAAGAGCGCTCGCGAAAACGATGGACTTCATGGTGATGATGAAGCGAGTGTTATGGGATGTTTAAGCTGGGTATACAACGTAAAGGTGCTGGGTGTGGGAATGTTGTGGGTTGTTTAGGTGAAGCCGTGCAGCGCAGCGGATGTATAGGTGCGAGAAATGAGTGAATGACTGCCTGCAGCTGAAAAGAAGGAAAGACCGACTGGTCAATTTAGGGAAGCTGGGAACCAACAGAGACTGTAGGGACTGTAATCGGCGTTGAAGAGGAAGCGCGGTCGGTGTTGACGACTAGGTATTGTTGCGCTGTTGTGGTACCTTTACCTGCGCTAGCGCCTTCTGGGCCTTAGGCGACGCCGTTTGGGCAGTCGCGACGAACGGCGAAGGTATTCATGGATCGTCCTGCAGGGTCCAGATATCGTGGTCGCGACTGCCTTAAGAGATACGATGAGGGATGAAACGCCAACCCCAGGTTATGATAAGGAACACGAACTGAAACCTCAACCTGCCCCAGGCGCTGGGCCACAAACATTTGGACGACTAGAACGAAGTGAAGAAGGAAACAATATAGGTGAGAGCGACACCACAATTAGGAGTTCGTTGGCTAGGCAAATGGCTTCTCGAGACCGAGAGGACTGAAGACTTTAAACGCGGAGAAGCTACATGATCGGTAGACTTGAATAAGATCATGACTGTATGAGTGAATTGGAAAGCCGTTGCCATATACCCATCGCTGCTTGGTGATAGAGACGGGTCGATTCAAGTCACCACATTAGCCGATCGTTTGCAGGCCGGTATACGGATACAATTACGATAGCTTTAATCTTGATGCAATGAGTGCGATATGTTTGATCGAAGGCTGCATCTGTTGATATATAGTGCGTGTCAAGTGCTGTCCATACTTTGCGAGGCAAGTACGTTGACGACACCAGCCCCAGCGCTGCAAACGTCTTGTGAAAGATCAAGGACCGCAAATTTGGAATGATAGCAGTTTGAAAGCGAAGAAAGGAAACCGAAGCGAAAGAAAGGGACACGGCGAAATGCATGATGACTCGAACGATAACACTGAGAGCGGAAACATACCTGGGTACGCATAATGTTCGTGTGTGAGTAGAAACACAGAGTGAGACGAACGCATGGCAGTTCAGATCAAGCGTCCACAAGGCGCGCCCGACGTGCTAAGTATGCCGGGACTTTCAAAAGAGAGATGCGACTCCAAGAAGAAACGAAGGGTCAACAGGTCTTTAGCCTAGAGGATGCTACTCACTTGAAACCAGCTGGAGACGACGGCCTTCGACGACATCTCTCACGCAATGAGCGATAATTACAAAATGCGCGCATAGCAAGCCACGCATGCAGCTTCAAAGAAGCGTCGCAAATGTCGAAGGGCTTTACAGGTAATAGTATTGTAGATGAAGTTGGCTGAAGACAAAAGGAGGCCTGCAGCCTGCAGGCCGTCGCTCTGATGCGGGGCACGTGTGACACAAGCCTGGCGAACCCCTTTGACCTCAAGCGCGGGGCTCTCGCTCACTCACCTACTGCACTTGCCTTCTTACCTTCTGACCTCCTTTGGCGTTGACCTCCTACAGAAGCGAGACGTACAGAACCCGGATGATGCATCGCGACAAGAGCGCGAAAGAAAACATGAGTCGGGCACAAGGCGCACAGGCAACAGCGCACGGCCAGCGCTTCCCTCTCTGTTGCCGACCATGGGTTTCGCCGCCCGCACTGGCCCTCGCTTCATCTGGCACCTGCGCTGGGTCCACCAGCATCACCAGCAACTTTTGTTCAGTATATATAACCGATATTTACGCAGTATCAATGTGCAGTGCGAGGATTTGTACGAACTCATTTCTTGCCTTTTACCAGAAGTGACCGCGAGTCCCGCACAACACTGCACTTACTCAATCTTTGGAAACACCTCACCCTTCGTGGGTTCGAAACTCTGTTTTTGCACTTTTCTTTTTGCCTTTTTGCCCGACCCATACAAGCATTCACTCTACTCCGACAACGTCACAACTATTTTGTGGACACCTATTTCCTGTCTTCATCTTTTTGCACATCTCGAGCATCTCAATTTGGCCGGGATGCTGCAGCAGTCTTGCAATTCGCTGTAGACATCAAATGTAGGTATCATGAACCCACCCAGAAATTTGGTACTCCCAGTCTCTATAGACATAATATCAACATCATGACCCCTCCTACATGACACGTGAACTTGTTTGAGTTGGGTACGCTTAATGGGACGTCGCACAATAAACCACGCATCGTATCTTGCGTGAATCACATATCCGCATCCTCACCAACCGCAGTCATGGATGCAGCACAGAGCGTAAACGGCAAGTTACTCATGCCCACATCGCTGTGCAGTTAGCTAATAGAGCTCTACCAACAGAGAACGCTTCTTTCCTCTACGGCCATGAGCATCAGTACCAGGTTATCATCCTTCCAACATGCACATGCGAAAAGGGATTTAGGGCTCTCCTCATCGCTAAGTCCAGTGAGGCTGGTCACGCAGTGATTGCTGTCAATGATGGCGCTGTGTTGCACGGCGATACCGTCGTTGGAGGTTTGCGACGTGCAAGTAAGCGAGCAGCGGTAGACGCACTGAGCCACCGACTTATGTCGCTCGTTGGATATCTTAGCCGTAAGTCTTTCAGGTATACGTGTCATGGCGCAGCGAACTTGCAAATGCTAACATTATGTAGATTCGGCTGGCCTCAAAGACGGCGATACCTTTGTCACCAAGTACAAGAACGGTCGCACTACCATTCGTGTCAAACATCCCGACGGAACAAGGTCGAAGAAGACTATCAAGACTGGGGATATCAAGAGAACAGTTCCGGCCTGTGGTGCGACTCCTTCGAACGGAAGCGATGCTACGTGCTGTGAGAAAGAGCGTGAGAGGCTAGAGTACGAGAGCCAGAAAAGGGAGGTCGAAAGACATAACAAAAAGATCGATAAGCAATTGGAAGATGCTGCAAAGCAGTTGAATGCTCCTGAGAAGGAGTGGGATGCTTCCGAGAAGGAGTGGAATGATGCGAAGAAGTTCGGAGATGAAGATAAGAGAAGGTGTTGTGTCGTCATGTAAGCAGGAGGAGTCGATGGAGGAGGACGGTCATAATACCTATCTCCAAGGTCACTCTGAAGTGATATTTGCTCGGCGATAGTCGCGGACTAAGAGTAGTAATACAAAGGTGGTGCTGATAGCATCCAACTGGACGGCCAATTGTGTTGACTCTCCAAGTCTAACACTTCATCTTGATTCCCCTCCTCTTCTCATTCTCTCTCCATTCAAACATGAACTGTACACCGGTGAACAGCGCGCCACAAGCCGTAGCAAGGAACATCCAGCCCGACCATGTTCCTACAATACCACGCACCAAGTCCTTAAGACCATCGACTCCCAGGGCGAAACCAACGAGATTAGCTGTCATAAGCATGAGGATTTCGAAAACGGCGCCGACTCCGCATAACCAACGATACGCATCCGGACTATCCTTCCACTTCCTCGCCGGGAATATGTACGAAGCAACAATCTCGGGGAGAACGAAGAGAGTGACCAGCCAACCCCACATCAGCAACCGAAGCTGGATATCATGCCAGATCGCGATAAAGGTAAACACGGCGAGGTAGTTTCCAACCGATCTTGCCTTGCCCCAGAGACCATCTCCTCTATTGCCACCCAGCGGAATGTAGAGGTATCTCAAACTCCACTTGTTGAAGCTACGATGCCAACCGCGCCAGAAGTGCATGACGGAGTAGTTGTCTGACATGCATCTGACCATGTTCTCGGGAGGATCAATACCGTCCAAGAGCGACCAGAGACGGAAGAAACGCCATGGGATGAGCAGCTTTAGCCAGATGTGCTTTAGGTTGAAGAAACCTAGCATACTGAGCTGGGCTGGCGTGTACTGCGACCAGTCGGGCCTCTCATGGAAGATGGCGACCATGTACATGTAGTGGATCATGATTTCCATCGTCAACAAGACGACAATGAAGCGGACGAGGTACATTGTTGTTCGCTTGGTCGTGATGCTGTGGGGTCGATACCGGCATTGAGCGATGTAATCGTTGAACGTGATGATGGGCCCAGCGAGGTAGAGGGGCGAGTACATGGCATAGGCGAAGTAATTGCGGAAAGTATAGTCAGTAGGCTTGGCAGGTATCGTGACGCGGTCCCGCTCTGAGAGGTTGGAGGCGTCGAGTTGTTTCTTCTTGATGTTATTAGCTATATCGAACTAAGGGTGGGTGGGTAAAGTACTTCAATGGAACTACCCGTCCGAGAGTTGAGGCTCCAATAGTGATCGAGATTGAAGCTGATCAACCGGAGTATGGTGAAGTTGAAAAGAACCTCCCACCGAGGTATCAGACCACCATAGCTGTCTAGAGTGTGACCGAAGTTGGGTGCTGGTTGACCTTTCTCCGACAATGTGGATGGAAGGAAAGTGCCAAGTATGTTGGCATACGAGTAGCCGTCTGAGAACTCATTTGCAAATAGAGTCCCGACGTTGAAGATCCATGTAGCAGCCGGTACATATTGGCGAGGGAGCTTCGTGCCGATGCAGTAGTTGGCATAAAGAATGGCGACGATCTTGAATGCTGAGAAGCCATGAAGGGCGGCAAGGAATATAGCGGCAAATAAAAGGTCGAATGAGATGCGCTGGTTCATACGGGCATCCGCTGCAGCACCTGGGGTTAAGCCCATAGTAAGGCCATTGCCGGCAGAGGGCCGAACTTGAGTATACGTTCCCGCCCTCCAGAACGAATCATAGGCCTTACGCAGAATAGGATGAAGTAGAACTACGATGAAGAGATAGGGAATGTTCTGGCGGAACCCGCTGTATTGAGCATCGGTATTGTCCTGAGGAGTTAGACGATGGCATGTGACAGTCGATGTTGCAACGTACTACTTTGCGACCAGGTATCCAGCCATCCGAGAGAAGATGTTCAAACTCCGGATAGTTTGGATGGGATTCTGCTTAACGATTAGCTCTCCTCACCCTCTGCGGGCTTATTCGGACGAACCTTGAGAAACATCTAGTACCAACTTGAACATAAAGAACACGCTGGCTGCAATGGACACGTAGTAGAAGTAGAACTCCGGCGTTGACCATAGTGGCGCGTGACTTCTATTTTCTAGACTCTTGTCTCCATTTCGTCCATCTTTGACTGGCACTGGTCCAGCGGGATCAAGTTTGGCCTCTTCGAGCGCCTCTTTCGGGGGTGCGGTGGCCGGTACAACGAAGCGTGTATCGAGGGTATCCAGCGAGTAGAGCTGGCGAATAAATTTGAGCGCCATTGTATTGCCTAGACTATCTCCTCATCTTCTGGTCTCCAAAGAACCCTGTGTATATGTCTCTGGAGTATGCGGAGTGGAGGCGCGGGGGACAAGTGCGGTGATGGAGGCCAGGTCCGCAACCTCAACTTTTGGAGTTCGCGTCTGGCAACAGCTTCGCTCCAACACCAACGCCCATCCTGCAAGGACAGCGCCCAAAGCACCTCGAATACCCATTATCACGCGTCAATCAGGCCTCACGTATACAAGCGAATCTTTATCAAGCTTTGCGCATTGCGATAGTCGCGCGCGATGAACATTCCCAACGCATCGACCGCACCAGCTGCGGGAGAGTACGCCGGAGGTACGCGACGCTCGACGAAGCTCTACACACAGCGCATGCTAATTGAGAACCATAGATGAGGTCTCTGCGATCGTCCTCGACCCCGGCTACTCGACCGTTCGCGCTGGATTCGCTGGCGAGGACGTGCCCAAGTCCGTCTGCCCTTCCTTTTACGGCCAAACATCCTCAGGCGAACACCTCTTTGGCGAAAATGCGATACATGCGCCGGTCGGCGGTCTCGATATTAAGAACTATTGGGGCTCAGACGGCATTGTAGAGGACTGGGATACAGCGACCAAGCTGTGGGAGTATGCGATCACGAGCCGACTCACCGGCGCAAAACCAACCGACCCTACCAAGAACGGGCTGAACGATGGCAATGGCGAGAACGAGAATGGGGAGGCCATGGACGTGGATATGGACGCGTTAGAAAACAACGAGAAGCCGCTGGAAGACAGCCCGCTGTTGATCACGGAACCAGGCTGGAACAGCGCAAAGGCGCGGGAAAAGTACATTGAGATCGCCATGGAGGACTGGGGCACGCCAGCTTTCTTCTTGCAAAAGACTGGTGTATTGGCTGCCTTTGCATCAGGAAAGGCGTCAGGCATCATCATTGACGTCGGCGCGTCGCATACATCTGTCACGCCTGTGCTCGACGGCATGGTGCTGCGAAAGGGCGTCCAGAAATCGCCTCTAGCAGGTAACTTTGTCTCCGACCAGATACGGACGTCATTCAAGCAAGCCCAGCCTGAAGTACCATTGACACCGCACTACATGGTCAAGAGCAAGACACCAGTCGACGCTGGCGCACCCGCCCAAGCAACCTACAAGACATTCGAGACACCACCGACCGACTCTTTCCGTCTAAACGAAGAGGAGCGCATTCTCACGTCCTTCAAGGAATCCGTCGTAGAAGTTTGGCCCGGCCCCGGCCGCTTCAGCACCAACGAAGAGCTGGCAAAGAGCATGCCAGGCCGACCGTTCGAAATGCCTGACGGCTGGAACCAAGTCTTCGGCATCGAGAGGTTCCGCGCCGCAGAGGGCCTCTTCGACCACAACGCCGCGCTCGCCAGCGAAACCATGCCCGCGCCGAAGCCTGAACAGACAATCCCCCGACTCGTACAAGCAGCAGTCCAACAAGTTGACGCCGACCAACGTCCTCTCCTCCTCTCCAACATTGTCGTAACAGGTGGCTCGACGCTGCTCTACAAGTTCAACGAGCGCCTCAACTACGAAATCAACGCCATCTACCCCAGCACTAGGAACAAGCTCATCGCACCCGGTAGCGTGGTGGAGAGGAAATACGCAGCCTGGATTGGCGGCAGTATACTAGCTAGTTTGGGCAGTTTCCACCAGCTGTGGATCTCGAGGAAGGAGTACGAGGAGCATGGTGCTGGTATCGTCGAGAAGAGATGTCGTTAGGCACGGCGTGATGGATGCGATGCGGAGTCCATGTTTTACTGAGGGTCACTAGACTTCTATTGTTCTGTTAGGTAGTGTAATGCACAAAATATTCCATGACTAAATGCCGTTCACATCGAATGCTTGATTTGAATGTCTGGTGAGGTGGTTCATTGATCGTCATCATATTGCCTTGTAGCTATTCGGCTGTGGTTCGTCTGGAACCCCGTTTCGGTGTATAATACACGTTCATGTTCGTAACGCCATCTTGCATCGCCCCGGAGCTAGAGCAAAACCTATGAGTCTATATCCATCGTCTCTGCTGTGCCGGCCACATCACCATCCTTGAGCTCGTGTACGGTCACGTACTTGCTGATCTCCTCCTTGGTGATGATCTTCTCGTTCAGCACTGCAGTAGTTCCCCGTTGGAACCTGTAGTTCCTCTGCTTGGGCTGCCTGGTGTTTGGTGTCTTGTAGTTCCTCATCAAAGTGGTCTTGTCCTCTGTGATGACCGCTACGTCCACGTTGCTACCGGAACCCAGATCGTTCCAGATACCCGCCTCGATGGCGTTTGCGCATAGTGTGACGGCATCCTCCCGCGATAGATCGGACTTCCACTGTGTCTCGAAGACGGACATGGCGGCCAATGAACCTGAGCCCATGGTGACGTACGGCAGCTTGTCGGTGGAACCGTGGGCGTGGACGGTGAAGAGATGCGCACCGGTGGGGTCAACACCCGCAATGACGAGGTAGGCGCCAATGTGACCCTGGTGGCGGAACAGGTGCTGCTTCAACATGGTCATGCAGGTAACGACGCGGGGCTTGCGGCCGGTGGAGAGGGCGTGCAGTTCGAGGTTCGAGGAGATGATGGCGGTGGTGAACTCGGTGTCGG
>Ga0265797_10000229_pt1 | contig 106467 bp, 92 predicted proteins | sample P2T30metagenome_FD_192433 | JGI IMG/M metagenome (GOLD analysis project Ga0265797, IMG submission 192433) | Plant litter microbial communities from East Loma Ridge, Irvine, California - P2 T30 | ecosystem: Environmental > Terrestrial > Plant litter > Unclassified | place: USA: California... | reverse complement strand
AGGGGGTAGATGCCCTCGATACAACCCCCAAAAGCAACAATGGTTCATGCGAAGCCTCAACAGCCAACGATCGTATCTCCAACCAACAAAACAAAACCCACCAACTCAAGCAACCAACCCCCCAACAAACCCAGCCAACTCCCCCCTCCACCAAACCGCCGCCCCAGCAGCCAAAACCGGCGCACCCATCAACGCAACACTCCCCACCAACCGCCCAACCCCCAACCACCACATAACAGCATGCGCCCACACAAACTCCCCCGAATCATTGATCCTCGGAAACTCACCCCGGGGAACCTCTTTACCCAAAAAAGCGCACAAAGGCCCCCACCCGTCCTGCACCTTGTATTCCAACAACCTGCCCTCCTCGCCCGCCACCGCCGCCCGCACCCTCGCATAGTGCGCGTGGATCGCTTCCCTCGCCGGGCCTTTCGCCGAGTAATCGCTCACGGTCCCGTACACGGTCGGTAGGACGAGCTTGACGTGCTCGTACCAAGGCCCCACGAGCGCCGAATCCCACCGCGCCAACGTCGCCCAGCCGCGCCAGCGCAGCACGCGGCCTACGGTGTTGTCCATGCTCCGCAGCCAGGCGTCGACGTCGCGCGTGTTGAGGACGACTTTCGCGTCTGGGTAAGCGGCGATCAACTCCTCGGCGAAGCAGATGGAAGGGATGTCCTCGACGCCGTCGAAGTTGCCGAGGAGCTTGTCGAACTCGTCGACGCCCCAGTGTGTTGATTTCGCTGCTGCTGCTGCTACTGTTGGCGTCGGAGTGGTTTGTTCGAGTTCGGGGTGGAATTTGGCTTTGAGGGCTTCGTTCCAGAGGCTGAAGTTCAGACGGGGCGCTTTCATCGCTTTCGCCATGTGGTAGGGGTTGTAGCCCAGTTGCTCCAATGCTGTGAGGATGGACATTGTGCCCGTACGTGAGGCGCCGAGGACGAGAACTTGCATTGGGCGGGAGCGGATGCCTGGGTGAGAGTCTATTAGGCGGCCGGTCGAGGGATGGGGTGTGAGGGTGAGGAGTTCTGCGTTGTGGGTGGCGCGCATGTCGGAGACGAGGGTTTGCATGTTGGATGGTTTGTTTGTTGTTGTCTTGGTGAGGTGGAGGCTGATGTTGCCCTTCTCTATTGTGTTTGACTCTTGGTATTGGTGTTGATCTTGATTGAAAGATGTGATAATGGACAACGATTTGGGTTGAAACGAGCGAATCGATTCAAAAGTAATCTGTCAGGCAAGTCAATCGCGAGCTTCAGCATATAATGAGACGACAGGCAGGATATTAATAAAGACAGACGTGCAAGAGTTCCTTAGTGTATGGCGCCCCGATCAAGATGTTTATACTTTACTAGCCCGTCAGCTCCTTCAGCTTGACTCGCCGACAGACATACCGTATTAGTACTCGGTCGATTTCCGGTCACGTTTTCCGACCTTTGCAACTCCATCTCAGGCTACTGTTCAGCTGAAAAGCAGAAGGTTCGTCTAATTTTCGAAGGGCTCGTATCTGTGTGCGAAGAGGATGTGACCGTGCATCTTGAGAGTTACGTGGATAGGGACAGATATGGGCGACAACGGCAGTATTCTGTCCCGATTAATCTGTCCTAAGAGAGTGTGCTTAGTATCCGAGTCAATCATTTTGACCGGAAAGTCCAGGCCTTTTTGCTGGGAGCGTTTTGCCTATGTTATTTGTGGAACGATAGTGATCACGACGGCGTGTAATCTCGTCAGAGCTCACGTCTGAGCGATCGACACAGCGACTTTTGTTGTAGCACTGAGATGGAGCCACGCTGTTCTATTCCAATCCGCAGAGCCGACCATCCTTTCAAGGGGTTCGATGGCCAAATGCGTCGACCGAGGTTAGTGGAATAAGAGTAACGCTGTCAAGAAGATGTCCAGAAAGTGAGGTTGAAAACCATAGAATTTTTTTCTTGAGCGAGCTGAGGACCCGGCTTTGTCGAAAGTAGGCCTCGCCGCCTCCACCAGAACGCCCGCTAGAACGCATGCCCAATTGAGAGCTACAGAATTAACAATGCAGCTTACTCGTAAACTTGGCTGATAACGACCACCCGCACTGGCGCGTGAGAAAAATATTAAGGGAATGAGGCGTCGCAGCTCACCGGGGTCCATCTCGCGACCAGCCCATAGACCTCATTCTCGCCTCGATGCCACTCCAAACTTCTTCAACGACCTCACGGTCTCGCCATCTTGCGTTGCCCTTGTCCAGGCCAACGCTCAGCACACCTCGACCCCACCCCTTCACGGTATCCGGGACAACTTCGCCCTGCCATCCTACGTAGACACCCTGCACGTGACTGAAGAGATCTGCAGGTGCTTGCCACTTGTAGTTCTTGAACTGCCATGCCTGACCGGTGGTGAAGACGGCGACAACGCGATTCCAGTAGTCGGGTCGGAACTGATCCGGCGAGTCGACGAGGATAAAACGCATGGGTTTCTGGGCGTCGATGGAGGGGAGCAAGCGGGTGAGATGCAGAATATTGGGTGCCGTGGATGATGCAGTCTCTGGGGCTTGGTACTGTCCGTCCTGTAGGAACGACTTGACGTTGGGCATGCGAATCAAGCTGGAAGCGGACGGAGATAGAAGGATAATGGGCTCTGCGCGGCGGCCGCTCGAGCTCTTGACAGAAGGTCGAAGTGCCGGGTTGGCGCTGAGAGGCGCACTCGGAGCCGGCGCGCCTTTGGCGTTCTTAACGTGGAAGGCGGCGCTGAACTTGCGAATGCCACTGAAGTCTTGCACTTTGACGCCTCTGAGGACCGTGTTACGATCGCCCATCTTGCGCTCAAGAGCGTAGATCTCACGTAGCCTCTCCTCTTCCCTTTTCCTTGCGGCGGCATCACTAATACCGGCATCACGCATCTCCACATCTTCTCCGCCCGCAGCAGTGATAGCAGCATCACGCGCTTCGGTCTTCGTCTGCAGGTTGTCGTCCAAACTCTTGATGAACTCGCTTTCCTCCTCACCGCTTTCCCCACTGAGCCAGTTGACCAAGTCCAGCTTCTCCACGAATACCAAATTGGTGACGGTCTCCTGCTTCCCGAGGCCAGAGAGCTCGCCATTGAGTGTTTGTGTAGCTGCGATATACTCCCCAGTGCTCTTGTCGCGATTTTGCCAGCAGAAGAAGACGGAGCGCAGATCGATTGGTTTGTTTCCGGACGCGACACTTATGAAGCGCGTTTCTTGGGACAACGGTATGGAGACGTGCTGGCCATTCTGATTGAAGACCAGATAGCCTGCTGCTGCGAGTGACTGCTCTGCTGTGGTTGCGTCTGATGTTGAAGTCGGGATTGGCAAGCTCGAGTCGGCAATTGACGAGCGCAACAACGCCAATGGGTCGGGAGGAAGGCCATCGGTGGTCGCCATGGTGGTGTATGTGTCGCTGGTCAATCAATTGTACGTGGAAGTGTCCAACGAATGTACGCGGCGGATGAGCGTGAACGCCGCGTCCAGGCTCCGCATGGACTCCATCTACCCTAACCCTATATCGAGTGCCTCAGGCACGAGAGGACCGACTCATTCACTTCACGGCACGTGACCGTCTGTGACTTTGATCATTGGAATCACGTTCTGAACAAAATCCTCACAGATCTACGTCACAACAACATGTAAGTCCTAGTACGCAGACTACCGCTCACTACACCACACCAAAATGAAGCCTTAGCGTGTCATAGACACACTAGCACCAGTGAGATACATACATGTAGTAGGTACTCATCAAGAACGTTCTGCGGCGTTTTCTCGCACGCAAGCCTGCCTCGTGTTCAAGGGAATATTCGGCATATATGAAGGCAACAGATTTCATTACAATCTCGCTGTTACCATCGTCTGCAGCAGATGCAAACGATTGCACATATCGCATCTTCTGTGACAGTTCGATAGACGTGTTGATTTGAGGATGTTGCTTTCATCTGGCCTTGCCGAGATAGTGAGCCTCGGTCACAATGTCTCCCAACGGTAAACCTGAAGTTCCGGCGTGGCGAGCGTCTCCAACATCCGATATACCAGAAAGCCCCTTATCGCCCCAAAACATCATAAGATGCCACTCGTCGACCAGATCGACCAGAGTCTGTAAGTGGCCATATGTCGCAGGCTGAGGGCCCTTTGGACGTTGGAAGGCGACAACGACCACAAGAGTTGCCAACAGCACGCTTCCAAAAGCCAGATACAAAAGCTGCGGAGTGCGGAGGAAGATGCCCCAATTGTAGGCGTAGGCCATTCCCTTCCCAAAGAGCCAGTGCAGCACTGCTTTGAGGATGAACAAGGCCACAGCTGACCAGCTCAGCATGGCTCGTAGGACCGCGCTTGGTCGTGCCATGTATGGCGTGCGGCTATTGCATTTGCGCCAGGAGACCTCGTCTCGGCTGAGGTTCATGACGAGCTCCGCGCAACACAGAGCCATGGTCAGAAAGGCTTGGAAAATGTAAATAATGATGAAAAGGCCGACGTGCATCTTAGCGCTGTACTCCACGATTACTGAAGTACTTGTAGGGACCTGGCCTGCGTCGGGGATGAGGTTCCAGTTCGGACCCTCGTATGTGCCGCAGCCGTTGCATGGTTCTTCAGTGGCGAAGTACTTTGTTTTGGCTTTTATAACAGCGTAGAGGACTAAGAACCAGACGATACAGCCGACTGTCACGAGTACAACGTAGTAGACGATCCTGCGGACTTGTTTGTGAGCTGACCATGCAGAGCCCTGCTTCTTTTTTGCCAGAAAACCTCGGTCGGTGGTCGGCACAGAACTGTCGTGCACACTTGACATACAACGTCCTGGGTTCCTGACGAGTATGCCTCGCTCGACGCTGGCCCAGGCTGTGTCTAGAGGAGATGCCGACCACGTTGGGACTTTGACCGAGATCATCTGCCAGGTGGCCAAGACCGCTTGCCCAAAGAGAGCGGCGGCCAGACATCCCATTGCTGGAGGGGAGAGGTAGACCAAGCCATCGCAATCTGCTATGTCTGATCCTACCGGGTTGATTTCGCAGAAGTCGGGCGAGGGCGAAATGGGGAACAAGAGCGACGTAGACGTGTATGTCAAGACCAAAAGGCCGGCATGTATGGCATTAGCGACCGGACCGAGTGCCAGGCTCCCGCGTGCAGAAGCGAAGAGGCGTAGATTTGAATTGAACGTCAGGCGTCGACCTAGGGCCCATCGAAGAGTTGTGGCGTGTATCAGTCCCATAGCTTCTATCAGTGCCGTGACAACGACGTTGACTGCGAGTGGCACAACCTCTCCGAGAGTGGGTGAAATATTGATATGAGGCCATGTGTGCATTCGGGCCCATTGGTATACACCGCCATCATGATTTTCCGAGTGGCCCAGTACACCGGAAGCCAGGACAGCACACGCTATACCAGCGATATAGGAGCAGCACAGTCCAGTGATACAGCATCGGTATGTCCAGTGTGCGCGATCGTAGGAGGCGTTGGTCGAATGGATATTGCTGTCATCTCCTGTTCGAGCAGTAGCTAGGCGAAGGAGTTCGACGTCGGAAACCAGCGCCTCGGAGTGCATGTCACTTGAGTGCGTCAGTAGACGAGAAATGAGACGCGGTAAACATGTTTACATCCACGGATCGGGTTGTACTATAGTGTTGTAGATTTTTGGAGCGCTCAAACTACGCTATCAGCCGCAAATCCTTCTGCTATGCATGTATACATGTATCACCCTTGCGTGTAGACTCTTGTGGTCTATCTCAGTTCCGACGTTTGCAGCAGTTGCTGGTGTAGATGGTCGGTATCATTAGCGGCGTATGTGCATGTCTCTCAAAGACCAGATTGATTGGGACAGGACTCTGCCAGCATCACCAAGATCTGTCCCAGTATACCCGTCCCCTGAGAGCATTTGTTGACGCAGTTTGAAGTTGATGATGCTGCGCCATTTGGCTTTGATGATCTCGTTGCTGATGGCCAGTCAAATCACTGTAAAACGCCACTCCACGTTAGCTTGGAAAGTGCTGGCGGGGCCGACTCGCCTAACTAAGCACCCGTGGATGGCACAAGGCACAGAGGCACCTCGCACCACCACCAGCTAACGTGACTTGTTCTCGTCGCCTTGCTTTGCGCATGTCTTAGTACCTCCGACCAGCAGCAGCTACATCTCCTCACGATTATGATCCGCCCAGTCGGAGAAATGCGCTTCGAGCCAGGAAGCCACTCACCAAACACCCACTGTCGCGCGTAGCCTGCGAAAGGCCAGGCCCAATATCGCATCCATGGTTTCTCGTCATCCCGAGCCCGCCTACATTCCTCCACCTTCGACTGCCTATACTCAGAGCGCGACAACTGCGCGCGCTTCCTCCGTCACATCTGGCAGGTCCGCAACGAGACGACACCGACACGCGCGCAACCATCAGTCCGGCCAACATGGACACGCGCCGCCGAACGAGTTCCCTGTCTTCTCGCTCACCGGCGATGTCGAGATCGTCCTCCGCAACGCGAGCGGCCGGCGCGAACACCGCTACCTATTGCACCGTCTTATTCTAAGTCAGTGCTCGGGATTCTTCGACACCGAAACAAAAGCAGAATGGAGCAGAGCAGGCGCTTTCGACAATTTGCGGAGCGCGAACGGAATGCCTCATATTGGAGAGCAAAGTGTGGCTGGCAGCAGCAGTACGCGAACCAGCAGCACCGAACGCCGACCCTCGTTTGAGCCACCCAGGAGACGGTGGACATATTCCCTCGACTGGCGCTCTGCCGGCGACGACGATGTACCGATGCTTGTGCAGGACGCATCTGCGTCGTCAAGCTTTGGTGGTCCAGATGGTCCACCAGCTGTTCGAAACAAGCCGCCTACTTCCAACGAGTTCTTTCGCAGTATGACGAATTTTTCGGCTCTCAACCTGAATGACCGAACGCAGCAGAGTGTTCCGGCCGAACCTGGTGACGAAATTATCAAGGATTATGATAATCTGTTCAGAACAATATATCAGTTTCCCCCAGTCCTGGACAGCGTCAACATTGCCACAGCCTACACTGAGTGCAAAGCCCTCTTACATCTGGCAGACATGTACGATGCGCTGGAGATTGTAGGCACTCGTGTCGACCATCATCTTTTGCGATTCGGCGCCCGACTTTTCAAGCAAATCGCCAAATACCCTCCCTCATACCTCAAACTAGGTTACCTCGCCCGTTCACGGACCATTTTCGCGGAGGCTCTCATACACGTTTGCGGACAGTGGCCATTAGCACGTCCACAGCTTAACAACCAGATCGACATGTCGGTGATAGACTTGATAGAAGACAAACACGAAGAACTCGAAGACCTCAAGACTCGGATCGAGATGAAGCTCTGGCGCATAACTCTCACAACCAGCCGAGGAGAGCGCGTCACTCCCGCAAACGACTACCTGAGCTGGCTGGCAATGAGTCTCTTCCGCCAATGGATCGCTGAGAATACCACACCTGGTCCAAGCGGTATCCTCAAAGAACCAACCCGTCCAGTCGCAAATGAAAATCGCCATGCTTCCTCCCGCAGCAATGCAAGCCGAAGCACCAACCATATCGCCTCGCAACGCCTACCACCACCACCACCGCCACCGAACACTGCACCCAACGCGCCTATCAACACAGGCAAAATCTACCGTCTCATCGGATCCACCGTGTCCACATCGTACCTTTCCCACGACGAGGTAAAGCGCTTCCTCAAAGCTTCAAACGAAGCCAGCAATGGTACGCTCTACTCGCGTGATACTCTCCGCCGCTTCGAGCGCCGCGTTGAAGAGGTGAAGAACCTGGCGAGAGATGCAGTGAGGCCTCTCATGAGAAATTTCCTAGAACTGGATTTGACTGTCTTCGGCCCGGTGGGGCTGGGTTACTTGACATGCACACGGGTCGAAGACGAAGACTTCCCATGGGATGAATAGATGATCCGACCGATGAGAATGGTTTCATGATCCCGGCATGATGAACGTGGAGTTTTCCTTATTTCCTCTCTGCTCGTTTGCATTTTCGCATTTTCTTTCCTTTTCCTGGCTGTTATATACCCCGTCTATCTCATCCTTGTCGTCTACATATTTTACAATGCATAGCAACATCTCACATGAAAGAACCCTAGAACTGCACACCCAGACTCAGCCCTCCATCCACCAACATATTGCTCCCTGTTGTAAAGCTCGCCTTGCTACTCGCCAGGAATACGCACGCATCCGCGACCTCCTCCGCCTTCCCCATCCTCCCTAGGGGATTCTGCTTCAGCTGCTCGGCAAAGAACTCGGGCATATCCCTCTCAATCTCGCCGAAAACGCCATCTTCGATGTAAATGTTACCAGGACTGACAGAGTTCGCTCGGATGCCATCAGCAGCATATTTGTGCGCAAACTGACAGGTATAGTGAACCAGCGCCGCTTTAAAAGCACCGTAAGGACCCGGATGGCTCGTGAAATCGATTATGCGGCCGGACACAGACGAGATGGTCAGGACGTTGCCTTTAGTCTTCTTCAGCTCCGGCAGAGCGGCGTTGAAGAGGGTGACGGTCGACATGATGTCTGTGGAAAACGCGGATTGCCACTTCTCCGGCGTATCGCGTGTTGCGAATGCGCTGACGTTGGCGACTACGACGTCTATGCGGCCGCTTTGGGCGGCGCACGAGGTTACCCATTCGCTGAGGGCGGAGTGGTCGGAGGCGTCGACGGTTGTTCCTATGGCTTTGCCGGGGTGGGTGAGGGCGAGTTTCGAGTTGGACGTTTCCACGTCGGTTGGTGTGCGGGAGCAGAAGTGGACTGTGGCGCCTTCGGCTAGGAAGGATGCTACGATGGCGCGGCCGATGCCTTTTGTGCCTCCTGTGTTGTTTTCGCGATGAGTAAGTGGCGTTCAGTTGGTCGCGTTTGCGAGATTTTGGAGTCGCTTACCTGTCACTAGAACGACTTTGCCTTCGAGTCCGAGATGCATGGTGAGTTATTGTCTTGACTTGACTTGTGCTTGATCGATGATTTAGATTTGCAAGAAAGTCTAAATCAATAGTCAAGTTAAATGTTTGGTGAATTTACAATACAGTATGTCTTTAGTTATCTCTGATGGTGGGACAAAAGTGGAGCAAAGTCAGCCTCGGAGTTCGGGGTCGATTGCGTCTGGAGCCATTTCACGATTACAAGGATCGATTGTGCGACTGCTAGTCATTTACATACATGTGTCTGTGCCTGTGCATACAACTGGCCGGATAGCGCTATTCAGTCGAGTTCTCGCAGTCATGTCAAGCAGTTCCTTCATCGCGAAGCAGCTCAATGGATCGACCATCCTAATCACCGAGGACGACGCTTACGGCGAACATCCTTACATATACGTCAAGATCCATCCCACAGTGCCTGTTTTGATCATAGGCGACACCGGTTGTGACAAGGCCAGTAAGCACAAGACGCATGGTATGCGGCGTTCTATTCCCAAAGTGGCGGCCTCTCTCAATGGCTACTGTATTTCCATCTCATCAGACATGATCTAAGTCCCGCATAGCTCGTTTCACCCACCTACGAGAGTACCTAGAACAATGCCCGATCAAGTGGAACAACCACCAGCCTCTCAACCCCGTCGGTAAAAAGCAATACCTTCTGATCATCAGCCACTGCCACTACGGTAACCAAAACACCCTCTCTCTCTCAGCTCCAACAAACACCCAGCTAACACTCATAAAGACCACACGCTGGGAATCCCACAATTCCTCCATGGCGGCCAAACCGAGATCCTAGCCTCAGCTTCAGGCCGCGACTTCATCGAATCCAACCTCGCAGACCACGGCCTCTACCGCCCCATCAAGGAGCCCTTACAGCCATGGAAAGTCACCCACTGGGCGCAGACGTTCGAGAAACTACGCTGGCCGCTGAAAATCAATACAAGTAGTTCAGTCTCCTCCGACAGCAGCACGAAGCCTATAGTAGACCTGGGCATCACGATCCTACACACCCCAGGCCATACGCCGGATGAACTTGCATGGTACGACCATGACGAGATGTTCTTGTACGTGGGAGATAGTTTTTACGAGAGAGGCCGGGAGGGGATGGATATCATCTTCCCGGCGCATGGCAATCTCGTTGAGTGGTACTTTTCGCTGCGGAAGATGCGGGGGTTTGTTGGGTCGCGGAATGCTCGTGCTGCTTTGGGTGATGGGGTCATGTTGCGAGATGCGGATGATGAGGACGATGATGGGTGGGTAATGGTTTCTGGCAGGGTGAAAGTCGGTTGTGGGCATCAGACTGCTGGGGCTGATGCGGAGGGGATTATGCGGGACTTGGAAGGCATGTGGTGGCGAGTGTTGCGTGGTGAGGTTCCGGTGGTAGAGACGAAGACTATTGCTGGGGAGCCTAATGATCGTTGGATGGAGCCTGGTGGTCGTGGAAGGTTCTCTTTCCGAGCTCCGAGGAGGCTGATGGTGGACGCGAGAGAGTTCTTTGAAGGCAGTGGGATGGGTTGAGAGTGATGTGGACGTGTCAAGTTGCTGAGAGATGATCTGTGTACGTGTGCTGTCATTATTGTCGATAATCAAGACCTTCGCGTCGAAATGCCATCTTTCACCATTTAAGGTCTTGTTAGTGAATGTAAATTCGGATGGAACGGCAGACAAGGTTGTCGAGGCCGCGCTCCGCCGTCTTGGTATGTACTTCCACTAGTGTCCGAAGACGTCTGAACGGCTCTGATTGGACTGTCAATTCAGCCTCACATACCCGTTTACACTCTCTGTCGCTTCCGATAGTTTTCACCCTGACATCCTCTGTGTGTGTAACTTTCGTCCGTACGATATCCAACCTCATATTTTTCTGTTTTGATGACTAAGTGGAATTGAGAAGCAGAAAGTAATTGCACGTAGTACATACGTACATACTTTTGCATTACATACATTTCCTTTTCCATCGTAGAGAGACGGACAAATTGTAGAAGGGCGTTATAGTACTTAGGGTACTTAACTACAGTAGATACAAAGAAGTGAGAGGAAGAGGTGCACATGTGAGATACTACCTTAGGTGATGTACAGACAGACAGGCAGGCAGGCAGGTAGTCGACAATCATGTGAAAGCATGATAATAAGCACATGTACCAGGATAGGCCTCTGACGCAAGGTCGGCTAGAATAGATGATAGAATGGAAATGGAAATTGAAAATAGCCGATGGAAAACCAACGATCCGGTTGCGATAATAAATTTCTTTGAATTCAAGCAGTTACTAGTAGTAGAGTGTGCTGAGCACAGTTGACCACCTGCTGCAGCAGTGCGAAAGCGAAGAGCAGTTCGAAAAAAAAAGCAGCAGATAACAGAGAGGGCTCCATCTACAAAGACAAAACAAGAGGCAAATGTCATTGCCCAGTACAATCGCTTCGAGCGAAGTGGGCAAAGCCTCGAGAAAATAGAAAAGACTGAAGACCCAAAGAATGGAATGCGCATCATCAGAGAGCTCCAAGCAATGCTCGTACGCGTCGATCCGGCTATGCCCTTCTCTTTTCTTTTCCCTTCTTCTTCTTCTTCTTCCTCGTCGCTTTCCCTTCTCTCCCTTCTTCATCATCTTCATCTTCCTCCTCTGTGCTGTTCTGACCCGTCCATGCGCCTGGCAGATGAAATCCCAAAGGCCAAAATAAAGCCCAAGAATGTTGAGGGGGTATCGATGGTATTATTATATGTTCTGTCCTTTTTGTTGGCAGTTAAAAATCTCTTTCGCAAAAGGGGAATCTTAAGAGTTGTTGCGTGCTTCGTTAAGTCCGTTTTTGTTATGGGATCCAAGAATGTGAAGTTCGCTCCTGAGCGCCTGGATGCCAGAGATTGGGAAAGAGGGGGAAACTCGTGGTGTATGGTGTGATATTGGTTGCTGTTGTTTTGGTAGTGGTGACGGAGTTGGTTTAGGGAAGTGTGAAGACATGTCCGTAGACATTCGCACGTGATATGGGGAGTTGTAAGAGTCATGTCGGTGAGCTTGCTCCTGGTAGGAGCGCAGAGTGGTGTTTCAAAACACTCCTAATTTCTTTGCATGTAGTTGAAGTTGCTGAAGCTGGCACGGCTGTCGCGGCCGAACTGGCCGTTAATTTCCTGAGGCATGCCAGCAGGTCCGGATATCGACATGGCTCGTGGTCCGGCGTGTTCAGAGTAACTCTGTTGTGCGTATGATGGTCCAGGAGTGCTAGGAGTGCCGAATGGATTTGTGAAACCCAGGGGGTCGAAAGGGGATGTAACCGTTTGCTGGTTTGCCGTCACCTGCTGGTTGTGTGCAAAATTGGGAAATCCTGGAGGCCTGTTGATTCCTGGAGGCGGGCCGGATGCCGCCGCGAAGTTGTTTCCGTTGCTTGCGTGGTGGCCGTGGTTGACATAGCCTGGCGCACCCATGCCTGGGTGATGAGAATAACCACCATTGGGTACCATGCTATGCGGTTGCCCTGAACGGACACCGAGTGGATTCTTGGAGTAGCTCAAGCGAATACCGCCTTTGACGCTGTTGTGCAGAAGCTGTCCATAGAGCTCCTTGAGCGCTACCGTGGCATAGCTAGTATCTTCAAACTCGACGAAGCACATGGGACCCTGAGTTTTAGTACGGAAGCAAAGACGCTTGTAGCCGCGCTGCTTTGCGAAGATGGCCTTGAGCTCGTCTTCAGAAGTATCGGCTGGCAGATTGCCAACGTAGAGAGTGTTGCATGGTGGATTCTGATCCGACGGGTTGGCTGCCGGATATTGCGGTCGTGCCATGTTGAACGCGTGTGGTGTATTCATGTTAGTGATGTTCGTTGGTGAGTGCGGTGGGTGTAACGGGAGTTTTGACGATTGGAAGTAGTTGTTGGTCGGAGTTACCGTGTAGTTGCTCGGGGTACCGGTTGTGCCTGTGCCTGTGCTCAGAGACAGTCTGCCGAATTGCTGAGACATTGGTATTTGCGCATGACTTGATCGCCGTAATTGTTGTCCGCCTTTCGCAAAAGCCAGAGGATCTTTCAGTATCATCTCGCCTTCGTCATCGTCGTCGTCGTCAGCGTCGTTGTTGATGACAGATTTTCCAGATACGCGGTTTCCATCGCCCAAGCCATTTGTCATGGGCGACGTAGGCGCAAACAGCTTGTTAATGTTGCCATTTCCATTTCCATTGCCATTGATGACGGAATCCGGCGTGGGAAGTGGCGGGGAAGTCTTGTCGAAAGATTGGAATGTGCTGTTGTATCGTGATCTCCCAGGCGGTGGTCCGCCATGAGAACTTGCAGAGGAAGTCGAGCCGGTGTCTTGACGAGACGCCAAGCCGTCGATGGTGGCGCGTCGTTCGAGCGATGCAGGGCTTTGCAACTCGACGATCATGGCTACGTCTTTGACCGACTTGCCCTGGAGTTTGTTTTGCGCGTCTTGAGCCCCGGCTGGAGATCTGAAGCGCGCAAGGGCAGTTGTGTATGGGCCATCTTCGAGATATGGCGATTGGATGATTTCAGTGCTGACCAGATCGCCAGAGAATAAGAGCATGGCATTTACCGCGTCGCTGCTGGTGTTGCGTGGCATCCTCCGAATCATGATTGACGTCGTCAAGCGAGGATCTGAGCCGAAAGCTGAAGGGTCGGAGTTACTACCTGTCAGGGCAGGAGGCTGAATATCAAGCGATCGATCTGAAGCATGACGCGTGGAGAAGTTCGAGAGTCCATAAGCGTTTGTGGAATAGGCCGACCTGGATGCGCTGGCGCCCAACTGGTCTAGAGGGTATGATGGCATTGGTGGTGAGGTTGTGTTGGAGCCGAAGCTTGTGTCGTGCAACATGTTGGGCGAATGTGTGTGTTTTGTCGTTCAGGCGTGCTTTGCTAGTGCAGTGGACAAGTTGGGGTGGTTGGGATCCAAGTCGCAACGTGGATCGGCGGGGCTTAGTTTGCCGGAAGGCGCCCTACTTGTATATGGTACAGACGTATTATTGATGCGCTTTGCGACGGTTGATTGCAAGCGATGTAGCCAGCGTATGCGGTGGGAATAGCAATAACGCGCAGTACCACCAGGTGTATATGCGCTGGGCGCGGCAGGAAGCGATGAGCCAATCAAGATCCGATCGCAAAGGTGACGCGACACACGCGATGCGATGCGACGGATGAAAGAGCGATGTAGGGCCGAGCAGGTGTAGATCGCAAAGCAGGCGTTGTTCTCGACTCGGGCGCGCAAAGTGTTGTCGAGGCGCGAGCGCGGCGAGCAGGCGAGAAAGGGACGGAGCAGCCAGAGGTACGGTGGGGTGCGAGGCGAGGCGCGAGGTGTCAAGCCACCGGGCGAACGAGTGCCGGCGGGCAGATGTGCGATTGGCGAGGGATATGCACGCTGATGCTGAATGCTAGATGGCGAGTGCGGTGCGGGCTGGTCTTGTCTGGTCTGGCCTGGCAGGTGAAGGTACTTTGGGTGCGCGTGGAAGAGGAAGAGGAGGAAGAAGAAGAGAGAGAGAGAGAGCACTGTAGGAGGGAAATTGGCACGGAAATAACCTTTGGGGAAGGCAGTAGGTAAGTTAAGGCAGGAAGGCCAGCTGGAGCAGGCCGGTAGGTAAGTCAAGATGGCGGGCAGATATTAGTCAGAGGAAGAGAGGGTGAGAGGGTATTCAGGACAGGACAGCATGGAGCCAGACGGTTAAAGACATAGGTGGTAGCAGACGAGACAGGCGAACGGACGGGGAGAGAGACTGGAGGTTTGGTTTGGGGGAGGTTGTGGGGTGGTGAGTCTCAAAGCTTCTCTGGGGTGGAAAGACTCGACTCGGCTACCTGCTTTTGCGACCAGTTCACGCGATTGATCGGTTTTTGTTACATGTATTCTCGTCAACTCTTGGTGGTCTGTCGCGCGTCCACTTGATAGACATGACAGTACTCGCCTCTCCCTGATTACCTACATTGACAGTCATTAGCCATTGTTTATCAAACGGACGGCCATACCTCTAGAGGTACATACTCTACACGCCTTGCTAGCTCGTCATTCACTTTGCTGCACAGCTGGTCTAGCCCACAGTTGCCGGCCCATGACATCTCGGCAGCTCTTATGCAGCCACCAACGATACTCTACGTACTCGGTACCCGTGGACATAAGCATTCACATGTCATCGGCTGTGCACGACTGCACCACTCCCACAACACCCATTAATCGCCTTGACTTGACGTGCGACTGTCGCAAGCAAAAGGGCGACGTCTCTCTACGTACTGCCTCCTCCGCCACCTGAGACTTTACCTCGACGGAGCACCCGAACTTGCCAAACCAAACCTTGCCCACAGCAACGCCCCTTCATCGCTGTGATTGGCCGTGCCTTCCCAACATCGCGCCCTTCTCTACCAGGATGCCACGATGTCCTCTTCACCTCGCCCGTAGCTTTCTGTCATCGTTACCCGTCCTCCTCTTCTCACTCGCGAGCGCGAACTCCTTCGCCGTGCTCCCCGCCCTGCCGACACGCTAGTACTGACGGCAGGGCTATCCATTTCCCAGTCCGTGGGGCCTTGGGTCCGAACTCAAAGATCCCTGCCTCTGATGCTCTGTGCTCTGTCGTGCAGCCGTGCGCCTAGCCGTATCGTGCCATGCTCTCTCTCTCCTTTGAGCCTTTGAGAACCCCGCTCCTCACCTGGCCTGACCTGGACCTGACCTACTTCGCGGCCGGGGAGGCCTCTACCATGAGCCTATATGTTGTTATCGCCCAACGGACCATATGCCGACCGTAATCCAAATGTTGAAACTGCGCTCAACGCCGGTTGACCGCGGCGCCATACGATCATGTGCTGGTCACCTGCAGCTCCAGATGAAGTCTGGCCTCTCATCCTGGATTGCTGACTGCTGACAACAGCAAGAGGTGTCTGGTCCGCTTGTCTGTCTGGCTAGGTAGCGAAGGTATGGCCGTGTTACGGCACGCAGAATGTACGTCTGCCGCCTTGGGGAGGAACACAGCGCAGCACGTCACGTCAGGACATCATGTGCATGTCACATTACCATCATCCTTCAGTCGTGTTGTCGTACAAACACGCCGGCATGCCTTTCGGGCCGCACGCGCTTGGGCGTCAGGTTCGCGCTCGCGGATCAACACTTTGGGTTTTGTTGACATGTGCGTTAATATTCCGTCCTCATCCGCTTGAGCCATAAAGGGTACCATGTATCCTGGTACTGAGCAAGGTTGACAGATGTCAGTTTTCTGCGGGGACATACTGTGTCGTCAGCAAGAAAACTTACTGTGAATCATTGTGAGTGTCGATGCCAAGGCCTGTCGGCGAGGACGAGGAACGAGAAAGCAAGGCCTTCGATCCCGTCTTCAGAGGTCTACACAAGTATTAACTACTTGTCTACGCGAAATGCGCCATCAGGTGAGTAAGCTTTGCCTTGACTGGTTGCACCATCACCACTGGCTGCTGCCTATATGTACAATGAAGAGTCATCCAGACTTGCCTGGACGCACCCCATCTCAACACATGCAAAGAGAAACGCATCAAAGATCCGCGGCTACCTGCTTCTCCTGGTCACAAACAATTCCTCTGTCATACCATCCCAGCAGATCAAGTGCCGGAACCTGAGACGGCTGCTGGGTTGCACCGGGCTCGCTGCTGGACGAATCTTCACGTGTCTCCCATCATGGCAAACACGTTTCGCTGGTGGTAGCCGGTGAATCAGGTTTGGGGGCTTCTTGTGCCACCACATGAATTATGTGTGTGCCACGACTCGGCTTGGTGGCACAAGTAGGTCGAGGTTTGGTAGGGCCCTTCGTGATGCGTGCTGACTTTGCCTCATGAGCATTTATCTTATTTCGACGGTTGGTGACTTGACAGGAATCATGGGGTGGTTGGGTCTCGTATACTCTAGCCAGGCGGCAAGAACCGCCCCAAGTTGGCATACGAGTTCTACAATCCTCGTTTCAAGGCCTACCTACCTATAGCCGCCAAAATCAGCATTTGGCGCCAAAATCAGACGGGATGACAAATCTGTGAGAACGAGGCTCACGAGTTCGGATACCCCAGCTTTCTCACATCAAGTACATGCGAATTGCGCTCACATTCTGGTGTTCTAACTTGTTTGCTGTCTGTTGAAGGCGACATGGTGATTCGCGAGCATCTCAGACCTGTGGCGCCACAACACGACCTCAACGTACGGAGCCAGCCATTATCAAACATGTCATCGAGAAATCATCCGATGGAAATCATCCACGACGGCACCGGTCATCGCAAAACCTGTCGCCCCTGATTTTGCCGTCCGTCATAGCAACACGAGAGCGCCTCCGAAGCTTCCAACGCTCTCAAAGGCGCAAAATGAACTTCTCCTTTCTTCCACGCTTCCTTCCTGCCCTCAATAACGGAACTCATGCGCAACAGTCTTGCGATCCACTTGGAAGTTGAGACCTCTTGCAAGTTTGATCCAGCGCTTCGTCGAGACAACAGGCTGATCTATCACATCATCTCGGAGGGGATAGAAATCCCTAGCTCCGATGTCATCATGGATGGACTTGAAGGACCCTGCTAGGACTGAGATCAACACGTCGCGTACAGACCGTTCCGGACGCCTGTTGCAACGCATGAGCTGCTATCTGAGACGATATGCTCAGGCCATGTTACGATGTGCCCTTGAGGACGGCGTAGTGAACGCAGAGCACCTTCGGCTCCTGGCTTTGTCAGTGGGCTGCTGTCTGATACAATGTTTTCACGCCACAGTTAACATTGCCCTTTGAAGACGTCGTGGTGGGCGACAAGCATCTCGTGACCACCACCGAGGCCGTCAAGGTCGTCAAGCTCATTACCAAAACCAAGGCCGTCAAAACCAAAGCCGCTGCTGAAGCTGGCAACACCGCAGTCCACGCGGACGTGAACACCACCGAGACCGTCAAGGTCGTGAAACCAACTACTAAGAACAAGGCCGTCAAGGGCACTAAGAAGACTCAGGCTGTCGAGCCCGTCGAGCCTGTTGAGGCCGTCGAGCCTGTTGGGGCCGTATTTCTAATGCAAGAGCTAATATAAGAGCTGCTATCTGAGGCAATATGCCGAGCCCTTGATCCCTATACCGTTGGGAGTGACTTGATGGTCGGCCGAAAGACCAGGCCCATAGGGTTGCGATCAAGATCCAGGTGCTATCTGTGACTTGTTCGGCTTTGTGCCCAAGCTCTACCTGACTTCGCTGTTGAGATCCGCGCAGCAGAAGGCGAGCATCTCCGACTGGTAGAGCTTCTATTGTGCTGCTATCCAAGACTTTGTTCTCAAGCTGTGCCCCGCCAAACCACTGAGAGAGGAGCGTGGATCGATGTTCCTGATTCCGACATCTCAAAGGATCGCCAGGACGCAAAAGGTGCTATCAAAGACTCTGGCGTCGAGAAGTGGACCTTGTGCCATTGAGGGAGAGGTATGGAACCACGGAGAACATCCACAATCTCCGAGGGTTGCCATTACACATCAAGGTGCTATCAAAGTCAACGTTATCGGAAACCGAGTAGTTGACCACTGAGAGAGGGGAGAGAAATCATAAAACGAAGCTAGCATCTCAGAGGACGATGATTTCACCAAAGCTACTATCAGAAGCACTATCACCGGAAAGCGAGCAACTCTCTATTGTGGGCGAGGGATAGAACGAGGCGTTAAGCTCTGTATCTCAGAGGATCACCATTACGGAGGTGCTGCTATCTAAGACACTGTCACCGGAATGAGCGAATTACCATTGAGAGCGAGGTATGGAACGAGGGCGGCGAACTCAGTATCTCGGAGGATCGCTGTCACGAAGAAACTGCTATCAAAGTCACTAACACAGAAATTAGCTTATTACCATTGAGAGCGAGCTATCAAACGACGCAGTTGAGTCGAGTATCTCACAGACAAACCAGAACACACGAGCTGATATCAGAGGTCCTATCGTATAGAAACGAGCACATTGCCATTGAGAGAGAGAAAGAGAGAGAGAGACAGAGAGAGCTATCACAAGTATCCAAACACAGAGCCCAAAAGTCCACACAGCCACACAAGAAAAACCCAAAAAAGAAACCACACAGGAAAAAAACCACCCCCTCACTCACTGCTCGAATTGTCCACTTTCGCCGGCGTCTTCTTCGGACGGGCAGCACGGCGCTTCCTCTTGACGCCGGCGACAGAAACAACAGGAGCAGGAGGAGGGGCGACAGGGGCCGGATCCACGGCCGGAGGAGGCGGCGGCAGCGGCGCAGCGACGACCGGCGCGATCTTGCGCTTTCTTGTCGCAGCAGCTGGTGTTGGTGCTGCTGCGACCGGAGGCGCAGAAGACGCCGCTGGTGGCTCGTCGGCCGAGATCTCGTCGGCCTTGCGCTTGGGCGCCGGAGCGCGAGACGGCGGTGGTGGCAGTGCCTCCGAAGAGACGACACGGGCGGCGTTACGCCTGGCGCCACGGCCGAGGGGAGGAGCAGCGACAGGTGCGGTGGCGGGCGCGGCCGCCTTCTTGTTGGGGTTTGGGATGGGCTCCCAGTCCTCGATCTTTGGGCCGGTGTCTGTGTAGTTGACTTTCTTGTTGCTGAGGCTCTTTGGTGTGGCCTGGGACCTGAGAGACTGGGATTTCATGTTCATGACGATGATTCGGGCGTTGCCAGGCACGAATCTGGCCCATCTGGTGATGGAAAGGGGCGGGGCGCCGTGCTTGGTTGGGTATGGCTTGCGGTGGTCGAACAGAACCCAGTCTGTTAATGTAGATTAGCATATGTAAACAATTGAAGCTGTGAGGAGGGAGTGAGCTCGTCATACCTTTGTCTTCGAAGACAACCAAGTTCTGGTACTTTCCTTGGCCCCTGGGCTTTCTCACTCGCTTTGGTAGCTCGGGACCGGTGCCTGGGACGCAAAGACCGTCTTTAGTGCAGCGCTGCGTCAGGCCGTCTACCTGGACGGGCTCCTTCATGGCAACCAACTCCTTGACCTTCTCGGGACCAAAGCCCATGGCCTCGAAATCGCTGGCCATGTCTTCAGGGCGAACGGGCTTGACTTGCGTGCCCCAAAGGTGCGCCTTCTTGGCTTGCTGTGCCTGGAACTTGGTGAGTCCCGCGTCAATCTCGCGTTGTGATCTGCCACTGTCGAATCCGGCAGGTGGGACGCCGTGGAATTCGGGACTCGGAGGAGGAGCAGCGGTGGCCACCGGAGCTGTGATGACAGTATTGCTGACGGCAGCAGCCGTGACCACCGGAGTCGTGGTGGCAGCATTGCTGACGGCAGGCGTGGAGGTGGTCGGCTTCGCGGCACTGGAAGAAGCCTGCATGGTGGTGGAGTCGTTGTTCTGGTATGTCTTAGCCGCGCCCTTGAGGGCCTTGAGAGCGTTTGATGCGCTCTTGAGAGTGTTTGGCTTCGGTGGCTTGGGCATGTCGGCAGTTTCGACGGGCTCGACGTCCGCGTGGGCGGCGGTGTTGCCAGGTTCAGCAGCGGCTTTCTCTTCAGCGGCCTTCATGGCACGGGTCTTGCGGCCAGTGTAGGCTTTGGCAATCTTCGAATCGGCGACCGGCGCCGGGGTAGAAGTAGACTTGGTGTTCTTGCGAGGAGCCATGGTGTTCAGGGTGTCGAGGTGAGTGGTGAAGGTAAGTGGGAAGTTTGTGAATGAAGTGAAGTGGTTGTACGTGACTTGTAGAGTGTTGGTGGTAGAAAGCGTGCTGAGGTTGGTGAATGGAGTCTGGTAGGAAGAAGGAAGAGTTGTGTCGCAAGGTTGATGAAGGCCGCGAGGCGTGGAAGCGCAATAGACTGGCGTGCTCGTCAATAGAAACAATGGTAAGGGAATGTTGGTGCTGAGGTTATTGTCGACTGGTATTGTTGCGCACTTGGTCATGAGTGGGGCGAGGTGGAAGCTGAAACACGGAGTTGACTTGGCCGCTGGCACGCCTTCAAGTGAAGGAGAAGATGGTAGCACCATTCGAGGACTTGGACAATCGTGGAGAATCTTTGAATGAGCTAGACCTCAGTTGCAGACCACGTAACTGCACATTGAGTGCAACCTCTGGTTACAAGGCTGGCGATTGAGGTGGACAGGTTGTCTGCTTGGAATCCAGCGAGATGAAGTGAAGTAGCGATCAGCTGGACTTGCCCGAGTTGCCGGAAGTTGTTTGCGGACTCGCGGTTGACAGATGACTTGAACGAAATACTGAGATCACGACTCCACCTGTTCGATGCAACGAGGTCGAAATGTGGTGTACCTTCATATCGCCACTGTTGCGCGACGTCGATGTATCGAACTGCTCGCGCCTTTCGCTCGATTGTGACGCTTCTGAACTTTCGGTGAACCGTTCATCTGTCTCTGCTCCGATCAGGTCTCAATCGTGCTCCGTCAAATGGTAAAGACACATAGGAGGCATCTCCAATCACAGCTCTCGGCAAGAACGATTGCACAATCCTCACTCATCAATGCCTACAGGCCGATGCGCAACATGTACACAAGAATGGAAATACGAACAGGGCAACTGTGGAGACAACATGATGAAATAGAAGGACTCACTTCGAGGCAAGAACAGTAATCGCTCGATTAAACTTTCTCACTGACCCAAATGGCTCCTCTGCAACCCGCCCGGATCACACCAGTGAGCAGGTCATAGGGGCTGGCCTCCTTTGCATCGTTCTCGACAGCGTGGTCGAGGTGCTCCAGCTCTTCATCTCTAATCTTCTTCACCTCCTTCACTAAGCTGGTGAGCTCTTCGCCAACCTCCTCACCCCTGTCTTCCATGTCTTGGATCCATCGAAGCAACACTCGAACCTGCTCATTGTAGTGGTCGCCGATCTCGGTCTCAACAGCTTCGGTGCATGCCATGGCCGCCTCCCGTCCCATGACTGCAGTTGACCAACCGAGAACGGTGGCGGCTGCATGCCAAACGGGGTACATGGCAGTTGGTCGAATGCGATGGTGAGCCAACAGGTGGTTGAAAGTCTTGAAATGGCCAGCTTCCTGATCGTACATGTGCTTCATCAAGGGACGAAGATGCGGGTGTGCCTTTGCTATTGGGGGCGTCTGGGCCGTGTAGATAAGAGTTGCAGCCAATTCTCCAGCATGGTTGACACGGAGAGCCTTATCTAGGAATTGCTGCTGAGATGGAGTAAGTGGCTTGGTTCGCTTTGCCGTTGGCGCGTCGCTTTGAATGTTTGCTGGCTTTGGTTCTCCAGGTGGTGATGCATAGTGGACGGTGCTTGAACTAAATGCATGTCTAGCGTGTAGTTGAAAGGCTCGTGGCGACAATTTCGTCGCGGAAGAAAGATATGAGGGTCGGAGAGAAATTGCCATCTTTGTGATCATACAGCGCTGACAACCGATGAGGGATGTTGTAAAGAGGGAATGATTAAACAAGGCGAAATGGAACAAAATGAGATGATAGTATACAATGGACAGGTTGAGTTGACAAACAGAGTAAAGTGAAGTCAGATCGAGAGTGAAGTTCGTCATCAGCCAACAGCCAAACGCGGACCGCCAAAGCACGGACCAGTGTCGCCAAACGCCAATACAGGCCTGCTGTGAGGTAAACCTTAAGGTATTGACACTTTTGCTATTGTCCTCGTCAATAATAACTTTACTCGGCTGATTGGAGAAATTCTCTTCTGCTCCAGTCTACATATACCGTGCAACCCCGCACCTTACTTTCTTCCAGCACTTCTCATATTTCAGCAATCCGCCTACACAGACGAACATCAGGAGACTTTCCTACAACAAAGGATCTCAGCACAAACTACGCGCAACATCGACATAAGCCATCTACGCGTGATCGAGGACTGTCTCGCAAGACATCCATCAAGCTACCATTACCACATCTGAGACGCGCACCGAAAGCATGTCTGACAACGAATTGGACGCTGAGCTTCTGGCTCTGGCCGGCAGCGACAGCAGTGACGAGGAGGGAGAGGCCGAGGTCTCAGAGCAGTTCGACGACCGCTCACCATCACCAGAAGCAAACGCGAAGCAGAGCGTAGAGAAGAGCGCAGACAACGGACCGCGTAGGGGTGTGGCACAGAAAGTGAGGGCAAAGCGAGGCAGCAAGGCGCGCAGACGTCAGGAGAGCGATGATGAAGACGCAGATTTGTGAGTTCTCCTCCTCATTTGCAGTGAGCAGCATCGGCGAGAACCTTGGAGAGGGCGAGGAATCGCATGGTTGTCGCAAGGAAGCTGTGTCTTCACGCGCACTTTCCGCCCCTGCCTTCTCTTGAGCTCATCGTCGAGCTTTGCATGTTGACAGTCATTATCATCGGGACATGCATTCTAACAAGTATTCTAGATCTCCTGGCTCACCTGTCTCAGACATTTCGCGAGACATGGCACATTCCGATTCGGAGGGTGACGCGCAAGGCGACGAGTCCGATGATGAAGCACCGCTGTACCCGATCGAAGGCCAGTTCACCTCCACAACCGACAAGGCCCACATTCTCGGCCTCCCAGAGATCGAGCGTGAAGAGATTCTTGCAGAGCGAGCTGCCAACGTCACGCGCAGACAACAGGATCTCCAGCTCAAGCGCGCCCTGGCTGCCACGCGCGAAAAGGCTAGGAACCACAACAAGCGCAAGGCAGATGCAGATCTTGACGACGGACTGAGAAAGACCAGCAAGGCAAAGACGGAGAAGCGTTCAGCGCTTGACGATTACAAACGGGCGCGCGAGCAACGTGAGGCAGGAAAGTCCCGAATCGACTCTCGCCGTGACCCAAGAGACGACCGCTCAGCATCTTACCCCTCGGATCGCGACGCTGACGGCGAGAGCGAGGTCGAATGGGCAGAGCCGTCGTCTGAGTACAAGCGCGACGAGCCTCCAGCGGATATCCGTGACTTCAACCGCGCTCATGTTGGTAGGAGTAACTTCGCCAAAGTCTGCTTCTACCCGAGCTTTGAGAGTGCAGTCAAGGGATGCTTCGCTCGAGTCAGCATCGGTCCGGATCGGGCAACTGGGCAAAACGTATACCGCATGGCACAAATCAAGGGTACGTGGCGAGCCAAGGACAAGATTTCAGCTCAATACTAACGCTCGTGTAGGATTCACCGAGGGCAAACCTTATAAACTTACAACATCAAACGGAAGACAGTTCACCACTGATCAGTACGCTCTGGTCGCTCACGGGAGCGCTGAGAGGCCATGGCCATTCCTAGCCTGCTCCGACAGCAAATTCACAGACGCCGAATTCGATCGCTACCTCTCCGCGCTCGACAAGGATAACTTACGTGCGCCCTCCCGAAAGTTCATCAACGGCAAGCTCGATGACATTCACGCCCTACTGAACCACAACTGGACGGATGACGACATCCAGTCCAAAATCAGCAAACAGAGAGCCATGGAGAAGAAGTACGACCCAGCAAACGCAGCAAACCTTCAACGCGAAAAGATCAACAAGCGCAGAGCCATCGCGCAAGAAGAGGACGACGCGGAAGAAGTGGCCAAGTGCGATGCCGAGCTGGCAGCGCTTGAAAACCAGAAGCTCAACGGCGCTTCACGATCACAGCCACGCGAATCGCCGGCCAAACCAAAGCAAAAGCAGATGGAGCATGAACGTTTGCAGAAGCTCAACATCGAGACACGCCGCACCAACGCAGAAGAGGTGCGCAAAGCGCTTGTAGAAGAGCGCAGAAAGATCCAAAAGGCCCGCGAGAAGGCAATCGCAGAAGCCAAGGCAAAAGCCAAGGCTGCCGAGAGCGCTGCCTCCGGCTTGGGTGCCGACTTGTTCGGCGAGGCCAGCGATATCTCGAGGTTGGGCACGCCGGCCAACGGTACGCCCAAGATCAGTCGAGCGGGTACCCCTGCCAATGGCACCGCGAGCAAGAAGTCTGGCGGTCCCATCGGCGCCATCAAGGGCAGGTCCAAGATGGACGACGACGTGATTGGCAGCATGGACATGGGTATCGATATTGAGATTTGAGCGAATCGGCTTCTTTTTGCTGGCGGAAGCATGGACGAAGGCGAATGCCACGACGTCAGAGCTTGGTACTCATTTGAGGTGCTCACGCCTGAGCTTGGAGTACAATATTGAAATGGTCCAATGATTGACTTGCAGTATATACTAGCGTTTGTAGACCTATTTTGGAGGGAGTAAAAAGGATTATTGTATAACACAATCGATGAGACCCCTTTTGAGTACCTATGTCGTTCGTTCTCTCCACAGAGGTCAATTGTCCAGTTATTCAAACAGTGTAGAAATATGATATTGCTTTCCTAGACCTTTGATACACCCAATAGGACCCTGCAGTGTACGAGAGCTTTCTATCAATCTTCATCAAGTGGCTTGACTTTCAAGAATAGGGGCGAGATAACATCACAAGGCCATGTGAGTGTGCAACACATTACGCCGTATCCATGATAGCAGCACAGTTCACAACATCTATATCGTCGAACCTTCACCATAGTGTATCTCTTGAAAGAAATCTAAGATGTAGAATCTTGGTAGGGTTCGGGTTGGGGTCGTGCGTAAGTGCAGAGGAAGTATATATCTGCTGACGAATCGTCTATCATCAACACCACCGACGAAGCGAAGGAGATGGACTATCTCCACAAAGAGATAGAAGGTATGATGCTTCAGCATTAAAGATGATGAATTACTCATGCTGCATAGAAAGTCATTCACAAGGAAACGCTCGGGTTAGGTTTAGATCGATATGCATGGAATGAGTTTATTTTAGCAAGCAACTCATAGCTTCGCAAACGTCGGCTTGCTCCTACTCTTGCTCAAACCAGCCAGGATAGAATCCTTCACGTCGTTTGACAGAACCTGGCTCATGTTGTATGCCGCCACATAGTTCAAGCCTGGAAAAAGTCAGCGAAGTTGTCTGTGCGCACGGGAGGGGTCGAAAAGAAGAACGCAAGAAAAGCGAAAAGAGGAACTCACCATCCTGAACTGAATGATCCCTCGAGAAGTTCAAGATCTCTTTCGTTGCCTGCACAGCAACAGGGCTCTTCTCGGCCATCACCTTCGCCAGTCCGAAAGCCTTCTCCAACGCCACCTCCCTCGTCTCGAATACGCCAGAAACCAACCCAACCCGCAGCGCCTCGTCGGCGTCAAACTCCCTCGCCGTCAGACTGACCTCCTTGATCCAGCTCATCGGCAAGTTGGCTTTAGGCAAGCGCGTCAGCGTCCCAACATCAGCCGCAAGCCCGATGTCAACCTCCTTGACAGAGAAGCGCACATCCCGGGAACAGAACCGCACATCACAGCAAGTGGTGATATCCAGAGCAATACCGTAAGAAATCCCGTGCAAAACAGCGATGACCGGTTTCTCGCACGTCTCGACAGCCGACACGTTGGCCTGGAATTCCAAGATGTGGCGGCGCAGGGCAATCGCTCTGCGCGCGATGTCTTGCTCCGTTCCGGCCTTTAGTGACAGAGGTCCCGATTCGGTGGCGGCTTGCACGTCTAGACCTGCTGTGAAGGCTTTGGGGCCGGCGCCGCTGAGCACTATGGCGCGGACGTCCGGGTCAAGGCTGAGTTGCTTGAAGATGGCGCCTAAGGATTGAACCATGGGATCAGTGAAGGCATTGAGCTTTTCTGGACGGTTGATTTCGACATGGGCGATGAAGGTCGTGGGGAAGGTCAGGTTGAAGTATGGTTGCTTTGGGTAGTCGGATGGAGCCATGTTGGGTGGTTGGAATTTGTAGGTTATGGGATAGAATTTCGAGGATTTATCTCTGGAGGTATAGATCAATGTAGTGCTATTATTTTGTGGGAGGTTCTATGGTCGGTGGTGCACGTTACATGGTAATCGTTCGTTCCATCATGTATAGGCGAGGTCGTTGTCTGGGCCGAGGCACAAATGTTTCGCGCGTAAGGTCCCCGTTGCCAGCAAGACTTGTGATTGGCTGGTCTTGGTGAGCGCATAGCAGCGTGCTATAGTAGTTTTTGAAACTCTCGGTCTTCAACTCTTGCAACCATGTATCAAACATCCGACTTTCGTACGTATGAGTCTTCCTTATCATCGCCCAACGTTATCTGAATCGACCAGATCACACTCTCGTCTGTAGTACCTGTGCGACAACATGCAGATGGGACGTCATGCACTCATTCCAACTTGGCTCGCGTAGCAAGCTCCCCTGCAATTGAACATCCTCAGCTGGCGAGCTGCAGAAGGGATGGCGACGGCAAGGTACAGTAGTAGTAATACTTCTTTCATCTCCCAAGGTGCCGTATCACGTCGCCAGTAAGCAACATCCGCCGATTATGCCACGCGTATCCGCGATTCACCAAGCTTTTCCGAGCTAGCAGACAATACATACCAACACATGATATGGCATCAGCCAAGAAAATACCCAAGACTGGCGAGCACGAATTTCCCGCCCTCTTTACAATCGAGAACTCATCACGGCATGAGGGTAAAGAACCCAACAACCAAGAAAACAATACACACATGCGTTCTCCCGACTGACCCTCACCCACAGTGATCCTCGTTAACCCAGGCCTCGAACTCCGCGAGTTGACCTCGCGAATCGAGCACTTGATTGCCACGTCTCCCAACGCGGGCGAGTTCCTGGGCAAGTACCGCAGCAAAGACGTGACGGAAACGGTGAAGGAAATCGTGGTCAAGTGGGCGTCTGAAGGGCGGGATAGTAGGGTCTTCGTGAGGGAGACTTTGCTGACAGAAGAGAATCTCGAGGCTGTGTTGAGGATGATGGCTGTTGGGGTCGGGAAGGATGTTTTTGATGTCAAGGTCAAAGTGAATGAGAAGAAGCCAGAGGAGGGTAAGAAGGTGGCTGAGAGATTGAAGAAGTAGACAGGTTTGAACATGCTGATGAGATGTGTTGCTTGAACAGCGAATCTTCTCTTGTCTTGCAAAATGCACCAGCCCGAGATGTGAGGATCAATCCTTTGGCGGCTCGTATGAATCCGAGCAAAGGAGAAGAAGTACAGGAGAGGAGTTGTTGATCGTCCATCCTAGGCAGCGGGCGACAATTGTAAACGTCCCGAACGCGATATTCGACGTCACCGATGGTGACACATTGATCGTTGGACACCTGATGTTTGCTGCATATGCCATCCAAGTGGTTTAGCGTTTGTTCTGGAGGCCTAGGCGTGGATTAGTTTGGATTGGGTTCCGTCTGGTTTGGTAGACCGGGACCGTTCGCATACGTTGAAAGTTGGAGGGTACCTCTAGGATCTTGACCTTTTTGTTATCGTGAGCTTGTAATGAACTGTCAGCCGCCCATTGTTGTACCCGTTGTGCAAGCTTCATGATAAGGAAAGGGATCGGTCAAACTCGCGAGAAAATGTTCTCCCGGTATAGTCCACGGGTAGCTCAACTTGGGCAGTGCCATGCCACCTCTACAATCATGTCAACCGAATGGTAGGAAATTCTAGTAGCTAAGATGCGCAGTATATGACACTGCTATTTCTGACGGCGGAGAATGAAGTTAGCAATTGGGGTAGGCTGCCTTGTAATGAAGTAGGCATATGCATATTCGCATCCACACTTGTTAGAATATTCGGCACATACGTTGACGTCTTGAAGGACATCAGTCAAGACTGTAAAGAGCTTCACATCTTGATCCGTACGAGTGTAACGTACTGCCACATATGTGCACTTACCGGTTCAAGATGCGATAAGACTGATGTTGGAGTCACTAAGCCCTACCGATGCAAAGTTGATGACTTGATGGCACGCTACCCAAACGTTTGCGAAAAGTGTCTCGCATGTCGGGCTGTATCTTCTGTCTCACTCCGCCGTAGCAACCGAGTAATCGGAGTATTACCTCCCAAACCCGAACAGCGCGTTGCTGTGTCTCAAAGTCTGTCTTTGAAGAAAGATCGAAGATCTCTTGACACATCTTGAGATATTAGGTGTCACCGTGAGGATTGGCGTGCAGTGCGATATCACCACAATGCCCATGTGGCGAGTTGAGCATGTGTACCTTCATGTATTAGATCTAGCAGCTGCCAAGACCATATGTCTAGACTGTGATTGTCACATCATTGACGACTTGAGGAAGCAAGATGAACAACCGTCTACATATTTAGGGTTCGGGGAATTTGACGCATCCGTACCGTCATAAATCGATCGCAAAGTCGGCTCAGGTGGTGCGAAAGTGTGTGTATGATGGTGGCGGCGGTGATGGCGGGTAAGGCAACGTTCTTGTGATCCGGCAAATTGGAGAGCCGGATGGGAATTAGAAAAGGGAAGAAGGAAGCGCCTTACTTGGTCTTCGGAGAATAAGTTGGGGGAAATAAAGGATTCCTCGGTTTGCGGCTGATAACACTCGTGCACCGGTTGGACTAGGTTGTATCTAGTCTTTGATGACAGCGCGGATCGGACGTGTTGTTTGGTTGCGTGACGACGGGCCGCTTTGGAGAAACAAGGCCGTTGGAAGTGTTGGTTGCGATGATGTTTCACAGATGGCGATTGTTGATGCGTCGATACAGAAGTTGGAAGTGTCGGAAGTATTGGAAGTTCAATACCGCGATTCTTCCTAATCTGACATCAGCAGTGTCATCGATTGGTCGTGAAAGAGTAAATACTCTCAATGTATAGCTAAAGTTAGAATCTCACGGCACTCTCACCACCACTCGCCCGGAACCCGCACATTTGGGCCCGCACGGACCACGGAGGGCACGAATTGCTTGAATTATAGGGAAGGGAAGGGAAGACTTCGAGTCTGATGAACGGTTTGTTCGTGATAGTACGTGGCTGGGAGGTGGCAGGGCAGACAAGAGTAGTTGACCACAATGCATGATCATATCCTCGACGGTCCAGATGGTTGAGACTTGGGATATCTCGTCGTCCTGGGTTGTCGAGAATGGGCATGCATCTCACCCTGCAATGCCCTGCATCTCGGTAGCTTTCCCCGCCTAAGCAGCTTCCCAACCGTCATGCCCGCCAACTCTGTTGTAGCATCAGGCGAGGTGATGAGGCGGATGAGATGCTGGCGGGCTCGGGCAGGGTAGGGACGTGGCTGGTGTCGAGTCTCAATGATAACAGTTGTGAGTAGTCTAGCAGAGGAACAAAGTGTTGACTGCTGCACAGACTGACTTGGAAGGACTGACTCCCGACGATGATCACGACCGGACTTGGGGCGCGGAAGTGAGTAGTGAGCGAGTCCGTGCGTTTGTGCGTCCCGAAAGGGTCGTGTGTTGCTGTCGGTGTTGTCTGTCGAGGTGGAAGGTGGAAGGTAAGGTAAGTGAGGTTGAGGCCGAATATTATACCTAGCCTGTCGTCCCCGTCCAGCAACCTCTCAACTGTTTCTGTCCTTCTTGATCTGTCTTGCCTCTCCTACTTTGCGTGCATTTGCATACATCCATACACTCCGCTACAAGCCATCATCGTCGACAGCAGCCATTGTCCGGCTCCTTTAAATTCAGCAATACCAGACTTGCGCCCCCGCAAACTCCGAAGAAATACCTCTCCCTCCATTCAGATACCCTGTCCAGCGCTTTCCATCTCCTCCATCTCCATCTCCGACAACTCATCCTCCTCCGCCTCCACCACCACAAACCGGGTCTTACGCTCCTTCAGCCGCGGCTGCTCGTGTCTTTCCTTTTGCCATTTTGCATCGGCACCCTTCTCTACAAACCTCTCACATGACCTCCGTTGTTTCAAAGATGGCTGACGCCGTGAGCGGAGCGGTCAATGGCCACACCAATGGCGCCTCTAGCAGCTATGCCGCCAAATTCAACCTCGCACCGCACTTCATCGGTGGCAGCGAGTTGTCACAAGCTCCTCCCAGCAAGGTCAAGGACTTTGTTGCCGCGAGCGACGGTCACACCGTCATCTCCAGCGTAAGTATTCTGTCCCTGGACCTCGAAAGAGCTTTTCACCGCCATTGCTACAAGTCTCCCGCCGATTCTGACGATTCCGCAGGTTCTTATTGCGAACAACGGTATCGCTGCCGTCAAAGAGATCCGATCAGTGCGGAAATGGGCATACGAGACATTGGGCGATGAGCGCGCCATCCAGTTCACCGTCATGGCCACCCCCGAGGACCTGGCGGCCAACGCAGACTACATCCGCATGGCGGACCAATATGTCGAGGTTCCGGGTGGCACCAACAACAACAACTACGCCAACGTTGAGCTCATTGTCGACGTGGCCGAGCGCATGAACGTTCACGCCGTTTGGGCAGGATGGTAAGATTTGGATACATGGACACAGCAGATGATGGAGGACAACCAGCTGACAACAGCATCACAGGGGTCACGCATCCGAAAACCCTAAGCTTCCAGAATCGCTCGCCGCATCACCCAAGAGAATCATTTTCATCGGTCCTCCTGGCTCTGCCATGCGATCACTTGGTGACAAGATTTCTTCCACAATCGTTGCACAGCACGCCGGCGTTCCTTGCATTCCCTGGTCTGGCACCGGTGTTGACCAGGTCGTAGTGGACGACAACAACATTGTTACGGTTGAAGACAACGTCTACCAGCAGGGTTGCGTCAAGTCACCCGCAGAAGGTCTCGCAGCGGCAAAGAAGATTGGTTTCCCCGTCATGGTCAAGGCCTCCGAGGGCGGTGGTGGCAAGGGTATCCGCATGGTTCAGGACGAGGCGTCATTTGAACAGCTGTACCACGCTGCCGCCAGCGAGATTCCTGGATCGCCCATTTTCATCATGAAGCTTGCAGGCAACGCTCGCCACTTGGAAGTCCAGCTTCTATCTGATCAGTACGGCAACAACATCTCGCTCTTCGGCCGTGACTGCTCCGTTCAGCGCAGACATCAGAAGATTATCGAAGAGGCTCCCGTCACCATTGCAGGCCAGGCGACTTTCTCACAGATGGAGAAGGCTGCGGTCTCGCTCGGCAAGCTCGTTGGTTACGTCTCTGCCGGTACTGTCGAGTACCTCTATTCTCACGCCGATGACAAGTTCTACTTCTTGGAGCTTAACCCTCGTCTCCAGGTCGAGCACCCGACCACCGAAATGGTAACTGGTGTCAACGTGCCCGCTGCCCAGCTACAAATCGCCATGGGTATCCCTCTCCACCGCATCCGTGACATTCGCTTGCTCTACGGTGCCGACCCGCACACCACCACCGAGATCGACTTTGGCTTCGAAAAGGAGGGCTCTGCTCTCGCGCAGCGCAGGCCACAGCCCAAGGGTCACTGTACCGCTTGCCGTATCACGTCCGAGGACCCTGGCGAGGGCTTCAAGCCCTCTTCCGGTACCATGCACGAACTTAACTTCAGATCCAGCTCAAATGTCTGGGGTTACTTCTCTGTCGGTGCTGCCTCGTCAATTCACAACTTCTCCGACTCGCAATTTGGTCACATTTTCGCCTATGGCGAGAACAGACAGGCATCGCGGAAGCACATGGTTGTCGCATTGAAAGAGCTGAGCATTCGTGGTGACTTCAAGACCACTGTGGAATACCTGATCAAGCTGTTGGAGACTCCAGCTTTCTCGGAAAACACCATCACAACTGGCTGGCTCGACGAGCTGATCAGCAAGAAGCTCACGGCCGAGAGGCCTGACCAGATTGTTGCTGTCATCTGCGGTGCTGTCACCAAGTCGCACGTCGCCAGCGATATCTGCACCAACGAGTACCGCACTGGTCTCGAGAAGGGTCAAGTTCCCAGCAAGGACGTTCTCAAGACCGTCTTCCCTGTCGAGTTCATCTACGATGGCAGCAAGTACAAGTTCACCGTTACTCGTTCCAGCGCCGACAGCTACACTCTTTTCTTGAACGGCAGCAAGACTCTTGTCGGCGTCCGCGCCCTCTCTGACGGCGGTCTCCTCGTTCTTCTCGGCGGCCGCTCGCACAGCGTCTACTGGAGAGAGGAGGTTGGTGCCATTCGCATGTCCGTCGATGGCAAGACCTGCCTGCTCGAACAGGAGAACGACCCGACTCAGCTGCGCACTCCATCTCCGGGTAAGCTCGTCAAATACACTGTTGAGAACGGTGAGCACGTCAAGAAGGGACAAGCTTTCGCCGAGGTCGAGGTGATGAAGATGTACATGCCTCTCATCGCTCAGGAGGATGGTCTTGTCAACCTCATCAAGCAGCCTGGCGCAACTCTCGAGGCTGGTGACATTCTCGGTATCTTGGCGCTCGACGACCCAACCAAGGTCAAGTCTGCTCAGCCCTTCCTTGAGCCCATCCCCGATGTTGGTGCACCCAGTGTCCTCGGAACCAAACCACCGCAGAGGTTCGCCCACTCCATGGGCGTTCTTCAGAACATTCTCCAGGGCTACGACAACCAGATGGTCATGAAGAGTACCCTCAAAGACCTCATCACTGTGCTCCGTGATCCTGAGCTGCCTTATGGTGAGTGGAGCGCTCAGGCTTCTGCTCTCCACTCCCGCATGCCGGCCAAGCTTGACAGCACTCTCGAGGAGATTGTCAAGCGTGCCCACGCGCGTGGCTCCGAGTTCCCGTCCAAGCCGCTCCAGAAGGCTTTCCAGCGCTTCACTGATGACACCGTATCTGCCGGAGATGCCGAACTTCTGCGTGGCGCTCTTGCGCCTCTGCTTGACATCATCACCAGCTACCAGGACGGTCTGAAGGCCCACGAGCTCATCACCATGACCAAGCTCTTCGACCAGTACTACGATGTCGAGAGCATCTTCTCCGCCCGCCAGGCCCGCGACGAGGAGGTCATCCTTGCGCTGCGTGATGCCAACAAGGAGAAGCTTATCAACGTTGTTCAGACCGTTCTTTCTCACACCAGAGTCAGCGCGAAGAACAACCTCATTGTTGAGATCCTTCAAAGCTACAGGCCCAACCAGCCCAACGTCGGCAATGTGGCCAAGTACTTCCGCCCGCACCTGCAGAAGCTTGCAGACCTTGAGGGACGCGCAACTGGCAAGGTTGCACTCAAGGCTCGCGAGTTGCTGATCCAGTGCGCTATGCCTACTCTTGAGGAGCGCACTGCCCAGATGGAACATATCCTCCGTTCTGCTGTCCTCGAATCTCGCTACGGCGAAAGTGGTTGGGAGCACCGTGAGCCGAACTTCGATGTCATCAAGGAGGTTGTGGATTCCAAGTACACCGTCTTCGATGTGCTGCCCCACTTCTTCGTTCACTCTGACCCGTGGGTCTCGCTCGCCGCGCTCGAAGTGTACACTCGACGTGCCTACCGTGCCTACCAGCTCAAGAGCATCGACTACTTGGTCGAGGGCAGTGATGCTCCTTACGTCCTGTCGTGGGACTTTGCCCTCCGCAAGGTTGGCGAGTCGGAGTTCGGCCTGCCCATCGAATCTTCTCACCCCTCTACCCCTGGCACACCTGCCGCTAGCGGGTTCTCTCGAGTCCACTCTATTAGTGATATGAGCTACCTCAACCGCCAGGCCATGGGCGGCGAGCCTACCAGGAAGGGTGCTGTCGTTCCTGTTGAGTACATTGATGACATTGATGACGTTCTCATGAAGGCCCTCGAGGCATTCCCTCTTGCTGGCCAGAAGGGCGAGCGCAAGGAGAGCAACACGCTTTCGACTGACCTCTCCAAGCGTAGGGCGCCAAATGTTGCTCAGCCTGAAAACGATGACGAGCTCTCGGCTGTTTGCAACGTTGCCATCCGCAACAGTGAGAGCCTTGACGACAAGGAGATTCTCGCTCGCCTGACACCTATTGTCGAGGACTACAAGCAGGAGCTTCTGGCCCGTCGCGTGCGCCGTCTGACATTCATCTGTGGTCACCAGGATGGTACCTACCCTGGCTACTTCACTTTCCGTGGCCCTACCTATGCGGAAGACACCAGCATCCGTCACAGCGAGCCTGCTCTTGCTTTCCAGCTTGAGCTCAGCCGTCTGTCCAAATTCAACATCAAGCCTGTCTTCACCGAGAACCGCAACATCCACATGTACGAGGCTGTTGGCAAGACCAACGAGAACGACAAGCGCTTCTTCACCCGCGCTGTCGTCCGGCCTGGTCGTCTGCGCGAGGACATCCCGACCGCAGAGTACATGATCTCCGAGGCTGACCGCCTGATGACCGACATCCTGGATGCCATGGAGATTATTGGCAACAACAACTCGGACATGAACCACATCTTCATCAACTTCTCGGCTGTCTTCCCCCTCGACCCGAAGGAGGTTGAAGAGGCCCTTGCCACTTTCCTCGACCGTTTCGGTCGTCGTGCCTGGAGGCTTCGTGTCACTGGTGCTGAGATCCGCATTGTCTGCACCGATCCCAACACTGGCGCTCCTTACCCACTCCGTGTTATCATCACCAACACCTCGGGCTACATTGTCCAGGTTGAGCTGTATGAGGAGCGCAAGTCCGACAAGGGTGACTGGCTCTTCCACAGCATTGGCGGTACCACCAAGATCGGCTCCATGCACCTCCGCCCTGTCGCCTCGCCCTACGAGACCAAGGGAGCGCTCCAGCCCAAGCGTTACAAGGCCCACATTATGGGTACCCAGTACGTCTACGATTTCCCTGAGCTCTTCCGCCAGGCCATCGAGAACAGCTGGAACGCAACTGTTGCCCAGCACGCCGCCCTCAAGGAGAAGAAGCCTGTCCAGGGCGAGTGCATCGAGTACAGTGAACTGGTGCTTGACGACTCCGACAACCTCGCGGAAGTCAACCGCGAGCCGGGCACCAACACCATCGGTATGGTCGGCTGGCTCATCACGGCCAAGACTCCCGAGTACCCACGTGGCCGCCGCTTCATCATCATCTCCAACGACATCACCTTCAAGATTGGTTCGTTCGGCCCTCAAGAAGACAAGTTCTTCCACAAGTGCTCTGAGCTCGCTCGCAAGCTTGGTATCCCGCGTATCTATTTGTCTGCCAACTCCGGTGCCCGCATCGGTATGGCCGAGGAGCTGATCCCTCACTTCTCCGTTGCATGGAGGGACGCCAGCCGCCCCGAGGCCGGTTTCGAGTACCTTTACCTCACCCCCGAGAAGAAGGCTCGCTTCGAGGATGGCGCGCTCAAGTCTGTCATCACCAAGGAAGTCAACGTCGATGGTGAGGTTCGTCACCAAGTTGTCACCATAATTGGCCAGGAGGACGGTCTTGGTGTTGAGTGTTTGAAGGGCTCCGGTCTCATCGCTGGTGAGACTTCGCGTGCATACGAAGACATCTTCACCATTACGCTCGTCACTTGCCGTTCCGTCGGTATCGGTGCCTACCTCGTCCGTCTTGGTCAGCGTGCCATCCAGGTCGAGGGCCAGCCCATCATCCTCACCGGTGCCCCGGCTATCAACAAGCTCCTGGGTCGCGAGGTCTACACCTCCAACTTGCAGCTTGGTGGCACTCAGATCATGTACAAGAACGGTGTCTCGCACATGACTGCCAACGACGACTTCGAGGGTGTCTCCAAGATTGTCAACTGGATGTCCTTTGTCCCCGACAAGAAGGGCAACCCTGTGCCGATCTCCCCGTCCGCCGACTCTTGGGACCGCGACATCACCTTCTACCCCCCTCAGAAGGCTCCTTACGATGTGCGCCACCTGATTGCCGGTCAGGAAACCGAGGACGGCTTCTTGTCTGGTCTCTTCGACAAGGACTCCTTCAGGGAATCACTTGGCGGCTGGGCACGCACCGTCGTCACTGGTCGCGCTCGCCTCGGTGGCATTCCCGTCGGTGTCATCGGTGTCGAGACCCGCTCCGTCGAAAACGTGTCGCCTGCTGACCCTGCCAACCCCGACTCTATCGAGCAGGTCACCAACGAGGCTGGTGGTGTGTGGTACCCCAACTCCGCTTTCAAGACCGCGCAAGCCATCCGTGACTTCAACAACGGTGAGCAGCTGCCGCTCATGATCCTCGCCAACTGGCGTGGATTCTCCGGTGGTCAGCGCGACATGTACAACGAGGTCCTCAAGTATGGTTCTTACATCGTCGACGCCCTCGTCAAGTACGAGCAGCCCGTCTTCGTGTACATTCCTCCCTTCGGCGAGCTCCGTGGTGGTTCATGGGTAAGTCTAAACATGTCATCTGATTTGCAAGAAACAAAGCTAACAAGTTGCAGGTCGTTGTCGATCCCACCATCAACCCGAACTTCATGGAGATGTACGCCGACGAAGAGGCACGTGGTGGTGTCCTCGAGCCCGAGGGTATCGTTGGCATCAAGTTCCGCAAGGACAAGCAGCTCGAGACCATGGCCCGCCTGGACGCTACCTATGGCGACCTCAAGCGCCGTTCGCTCCAGAAGGACCTCACTCCTGAGCAGCAGACGGAGATCAAGAACAAGATGACCGAGCGCGAGACCCTCCTCCTCCCCGTCTACCTGCAGATCAGCCTTCAGTACGCCGACCTGCATGACCGTGCCGGCCGCATGAAGGCCAAGGACACCATCCGCTCGCCTCTTGTCTGGTCCAACGCTCGTCGCTTCTTCTACTGGCGCCTCCGCCGCAGATTGAACGAGGAGTACGTCCTCAAGCGCATGGCGGCCGCTTCGCCCCGCGAGCTCGCCGCCTCGCGCTCCACCAGCCTCAAGACCCTCGAGGCCTGGTCGCAGCTCCCCGCCTTCGGCACCGACGACATGAACGTCGCCGTCTGGTACGAGGAGAACCGCAAGAACATCCACGAGCGTATCGAGAAGATGAAGGGCGACGCTGTCGCGTACGACGTCGCCGCTCTCATGCGCAGCAACAAGGATGGCGGTCTTGCTGGCGTCATGCAAGTCCTCAGCATGCTACCTGTCGCTGAGAAGGAGGAGGTCATCAAGCGCTTGTCCAAGGCTTAGACGTTGGGGACTTTGTTCGAGATTTTGGAGTCCAATGTGTTGTTTGGTGTTTTTTGATGCATAGCGCTTATGAGGACTTTGTAGTATTTTTTCGGAGAGGGAAGCTGATTGGTGTCTTGGGATGGTTTACACTTACTTATTGACGAATTGGAAGACTTTTGCGTCGGGATGGACGGATGGATGAAATGGTGTTTCCTTTTTTACTGAGTTGCCTGTAATTGTTTTCCGCGTCTATTGATACATTATTTAATTCCTTTTCTGTTCATCAAGGTTCAACAATTACCATTGCCAATGGGCTTCGCATACGAGCGAAAGCTCGTCTTCAATCTATATCTATAGCTGCCGTCCTTTTTTTTCTCCGGAAATTAGGAAATGTAGAGCCGAGTACTTATCAATTGTATACCTAGGAACAAGTAGAGCTTCCGAGCTAAAGACACACTCCTCTTTTTAAGGTAATGTAGTACTATGTAATAGGTACATGACAGGTTCTCACGTCCGCCTCCTACGGTGAATTGTTTGAGTGTCTCCTTCGAACCTCGCGTCTAACCAAAAGTTCCGCATGGTTCGCTACACAATCTTTCCGAAAGAAGTGATGATGATGACGATGATGATGATAGTGGCTAGAATATGCTTGCTTGCTTGCTTGCTTGATGAGTCAGTCAGTCAGTCGGTCGGTCCGGTGTTATTGTTTTTTTGTTTTTCTGGGCAACCTTTGATTGGCAAGGCAATGTAGCCAGATAAAGAGAGGATTCTTTCTTTTTCTTTTTTCTTTTCCTACCTTTTGGTTATGCCTCGACGGTCGGTTGGATCGATCATCGATTGGACGGGTTTCTTGGTTTGATCCCCTCCCTTCCTTGCGCTTTTTTGTCCTGTTTTGGCCATTAAGACGATTCAAGAGTTGTTACCGTGATGGCATGCAGGGGTTGGAATTCGAGTTTATTAGACTGGAATGCTGAGTGACGAATACCACAGCCAATTTGAAAAGACGGGTCGGGGTTCGCAATCAATTTTTCGATTTTTTTTCGAACGTCTGTGTGTGAAGTTGCATTTGTTTGCAGCCCATCGAAGAGGTGGCTTGCTTTGGTATAGTACCTAAGGTAGTTAACTACCTATGACTTTCATTAATAGACCCGACTCTTTTCCCGGATGAGAATCTGGTCTCCCCAGAACGAAATCCCATATTTTACTCCGTGCCTTTTCCAGACCGTCCATCATTAGAGGAATAAAGAAAACAAATGCAAAAAAGGCGCCTCGCTCGAATTGCAGATTGAAAAAGGTATAAAAGAAGAAGAAGCCAGACAGCATAGCAAGAAAGCCAGCCTAGCATTGATCGCCAAAAACCAACATCCGCACCTCGCAGTCCTCACTTCCACTCGCAAGGCGACTCTCGCTTAGCCAAGCGCAAGTGACAGGCCCGGCGTGGCCCGTGAAAGTCCTCTCGCACTTGCCCGTGCGCGGGTCCCAGACTTTCATCATGCGGTCTTCGCTGCCGGAGATGAGGCGGAGATGGTCGGCGGCCAGGGCCCAGATGCCTTCGACGTGGCCGAAGAAGGTGCGGATGCAGGCCTGGGCGCGAGGGGTGTGGGAGTTGGTAAGCGGATCTGTTGGGAGGACGATGAAGGAGTTGGCGGTGTCTTCGGTCGGTTGTTGGTGCTGTTGTTGGTGTTGCTGGTGCTGCTGTTGGTGGCTTTGCGAATGGGGTTGGTGGGTATCCCATAGGCGGATGGTGGAGTCGAGAGCGCCGGTGAACATGTAGCGTGGAGGTGCTGCTCGTTCGGAATCGTTCGGCCAGAAGGGTACCGTTTGCTGGGACTCGTCGTGGTGGTGGTGGGCTGCAGAGCCGACACTGCTAGTGTCGTCGTCCTTGTCGCCGGAATGGAAAGAGTCGTGGTCCAGCTCGAACTCCGGCGGCATGAGCTGAAGTTGTTGGACTTGGCCGACGTGGCCTTCAAACACGTTTAAGCATTCCTTAGTGTCGAGATCCCAAAGTCTGACTGTTAAATCGTCTGATGCAGAGAAAAGAGTACGGGATGCTTCGTCAACCTTTACGCAGTTGACCCAATCGGTGTGACCTCGAAGGAGGAACGTCTGCTTTGTCTCGGAATCCCAGACGCGAATGGTCTTATCCATCGATCCAGTCGCCACGTAGCGCCCGCTGAAGTTCAGTGTGATGATGCCCTCGGAGTGAGCGTTGAATACACGTTTGCATTGTCCAGTCTTCCAATCCCACAGCCTGACCGTACCGTCCAGACTACCAGTCATGAGCTTTTGATCATCGAATTGCAAGCATCGAATGCCAGAGGTGTGTCCAGTGAGCGTCCTTATCTCTTGCCCAGTCTCGGTATCCCAGACTTTGGCTGTGGTGTCGTACGAGCCTGTAATAAGCACACTCTCGTCGAATTGCAAGCACATCACACCGTTAGTGTGACCCTTGAAGACTTTGGTGCTGCATCGGCCGTATTTCCAAGCAGTGCCAACCTTGAAGCGGTCGCGGTATACATCCTTCCAAGGGCGCTTTCGGGGTTCGAAGTCGTCGTTGACTTGGTTGTTTTCCTGGTCCGTAGACACCGACTGAGTGCACTGGCGCTTGGACAATTCCGGCGATAATGATCCCATGTCAAGAGGTCGTTTGCTTCCTGCTCTTGCTGTGGATGTTTCCGGCTGTTGGGCCTCCTCATTGGCATTGTCAGCCTCGGGAGTAAGTCGAGGCGACCATTCATTCAAGCCGCGGCCAGTCGCCCGAAGTTGTATCTGTCTCTTTTCAATCCTCAATCGCTTGCGTTCAAGCAGGGGCAGACCCCAACCGCATTTTGTGCACTTCCTGTCAATGTGCTGCTCACACATCTTGTGCCAGACTACATCGTCGTCGGCCAGAGTTCGCCATCGTTGGCTGACCTGCGAGGCTTTGCAAAGAGAAGTGGTATCCAGGTAGCAGAGAATTTTAAAGCTGAGTTCGGCAGGTAGTGCTGCGAGGAAATCGATCTTGATGAGGTCTCGTACACTGGCGGCGACGTAGGAAAGTTGAGGAAAGCAGCATTGAGCGAGGACGCCTTGCAGCATGAGGTTGCGGTGTTTGGCTGGCGCGGCAGAGAAGAGGGACCAAACGTGCGAGATAGCCTGTTGGTCTGACTGCGACAGGGATGCGAGTTCATTCTGCAGTTGATCCATAGAGGGCTCGTTGGCTTGGCGTCTGCACTTGAGGTCTGGGCGGTGTTTGTAGCAGAATTTGCTGCTGTTTGGTCCAACTTGGGTGTCCTGTTCTGTTGAGGGTACGGCTGAGCGTGGAGGCCCTACGGGGTTGTATTGCATAGGAATGTGCTCTGTGAGGAAAGGCGCAACGGTTTGTTCGGCCTGCTTGGATGTGGACGAGAGGGAGATGCTCTGATCGTCGGAGTGGCCGTGGCGATGTCGCAATAGGCCGTGTTGCTCGTGGTGTTCGTGAGAGTGGCGACAGAGTTCACCGTGTTGGTGGGCGTGATCGTGGTCGTGGTCGTCGGCAGAGGTAGGATGTTGTTGGCGCGAAGCGAGTTCAGATGGGATCGCCATGGCTGGTGAAGGTCGAGAAGAAGAAGAGGAGACTTCGGCCGGGATGGTGTGCGATGAGGGCGGACGTTCAGCCATGATTCGGCGACAGGGTTTATGGCGAAATCAACATGGGAAAGCCAAAGCAAAAGTGGTACAATCGAGGGTCGTGTGCGCGTTATCGGTGAGGGCAGGCGATGCGCGGAGCGACTCAGACGAGGCCTCGGTGCCGATAGTGCGGATTGGGAGTGCGGAGGGAGATTGCGAGAGATGCGTCGAAGGATGGAAAGTGCGGAGGGCGCAGTAGTTGGTAGTAGGTGGAGGAGTTGGTGTGATCCCATACAAAGATGTCGTGCGCGAAGGTTGGAAGAGACCTCACAAGTGTTAGTGCTGTTACCGAGTGACAAGACAAGACCCCAGCTTCTAATGGCAGCGGCGGCGAGTCGGAGAACTTGGCTCAAGCGCCAGGGCCGGCCAGCCAGACACAAGAGCTGATTGCGTGCGAGCCGTCTACTATTGCATCTACTAACAGTCGACTATTTCTTTGTCACCACCGCCAGACTACTGACCACCCTTGGCTGTTCTGACTCGGACTGTCTTCAACCTTGGTGGCAGTCTTGACTTCTTCTTCTCCTTCCTAATCCATAGGCACACTATGTACTTGCAGTATTCCAATCGCCGTCCTACTTGATATTCTGTGCCATTCAATTGATGTTGTTCTACCACATGCAGGCAAGTGGTACCTGCCCTACACGTGTCTCACCAGCTGTCGTGCGACACAGCACACGACACCGCCACTAAAGAACACATTAAAGCAGCAGCAGCAGCATACTTTCTCTCTCTAACTTACCTTAGCCTGCATTACGTGATATACGGTTACTGCCGCCTCCACGACACGTGAGTCGAATCGGCTCGGCTCCAACTTACCGATCACTAGGTTATCGGCCCTGCAGCGGCATACCGCTTCCGTCACCGACCCTTCACTTTTTTGCAACTCTCGAACACCAAAACTATCACGCAATTTGCCTCTTTCTGTTGCAAACATCCGTGCCTTGCATTTGAATTTCCTTTCTGCCGTCAATGCTTACGGCATGTTCTGGACAAGCCTCGGATCTCTGAGTACTACTGATAAGAACCCATCACAGCATTTTCTTTCTTACTCAACTAATCTTCGCCACCCGGCTCAATGATCTTATTAATCATCCCTAGGCGGCGGCCCACAACACCGCTCTGATCAGTGCTGACATAATCCTTGACAACGACGTCCCTGAACCCGGCAACACAGCTTCTGATAATACTTTCCCTGGGGCAGCCATCCCTCAATCGACATATATTGAAGGTGGTAACAACATTGGTGAAGCAGATCCAAACACAAACTCTGGCAAATGTGGGCACAGTCTCAAGAAGCTCGGGAGATGTGCAATGCACGGCACTCATCCTTCGCGAGTACAATGAAGCTCGAATCAGCAATCCGGGTTCCTTGTGCAATTGTTCTGGGCCGTCCTCGTCTGGTGTTGATAACTACCTTACCTACACAGAAACCTGGTTGTGATAGTAACAATAATGCAGCGCCGCTGAATCGAGGATGAAGATTCCAGAACTGCGACATCTCAGTCTAGAAAGGCGTTTTTTGATGCACACGACTTCAAAATCGCCTATTCCAGTATCAAGTCAGTTGAATGATCAGCTTTGAAGTAGCGACGGCCTCTTGGAAGGGAACACCATCATCGCTTGAAAGAAAGAACAAAGATGAAAGAAACAACTCAGTCCCGGGACGCGCCTCGTTGAAAGTGGAAAGTCTATAAAAAAACACTACGTCTCGAGCATTAGACATGTTCACGCCATGCCACAACGTCCTCAGATCACGACCAATCTGGCCTCGAAGACATTCTTCTCGAGATCTCCAAATCGAAAACAATGAGCTTGATAATACTTGCAAGACGCGTGAGCTCATGTATTAATCTATATTCATCGAATCGTTAATCAACAGCGAACAAATCAACCAAGCGAAACCAGACAGACCGACCACCCTTCACTCCCACTTCCAACCAAGGAACCCAAAAGAAAAAAAAAGAAGGGGAAAAAAGAAACAACTAGAACCAAAGGAAAGAAAAAAACACCCCTCCACAGCCCCAATCAATCAATCCAACCAATCGAATCAACCAAGTCAATCTCATCAAATCAATGCCTAACCTTCGGCATCCTCTGCTCAGCAACCCGATAGCCCTCCCCAAAAGCCTTATACCACTTATCAACCAACCCCCTCCCCATCTCCCCAGCCGTAACAACCTCCTTGTCGTCCTCGAGCCCCTTGGCAATCTCCTCCACGAACTCCTCCACAGTCAGCGAATCCGCGCCCTTGTGCTTCTTATTATCGTCTGGATTCTCGCGCTCGCGATGCAAGTCCGTCCCCACGCTAGGCGGGATGATCTCGACGACGCGCACGTCCGTGCGGTCGCGCGCCAGCTGCGAGCGCAGGTTCATCGTCCAGCAGTGCAGCCAGGCTTTGGTGCCATTGTAGACCGGGTTGACGATGCTGAAGGGGTTGAGGCCGAGGACAGACGAGACGTTCATGATGACGGCCGCGCCGCCGGCTGCGGAGTGGGCTTTTAGGTGTGGGAGGAGGTGCATGGTCAGGTGCAGGGGACCGAGGACGTTGGTGTTGATTTCGACGTCGGCTTTCTCGAGGAAGGCCTCGGAGTTCATCTTGTTGACGTCGAGGGGCCGTTGGATGCCGGCGTTGTTGACCAGGCAGTCTACGTCGGGGTGCTCGCGGGTGAGTTTTTGGACGAAGTCCTCGAGGGCGTAGATGTCGGAGGTGTCGAGGACGTAGAAGGGGATGTGGCCTAGTTCGCGCGAGGTTTTCTCGAGGTTCGCTTGCGTGCGGCCGGCTATGATGACTTTTTTGTTCTGCGAGAGGAAGTATTCTGCTAGGGCGCGGCCGATGCCCCCGGCGCCGCCTGTGATGAGGGCGCATTTGAAGCCGACGACAGGGTACCTGTCGTTTTTGTTGTTGCTCATCCTTGAACGCTGGGAGAGTGCTGTAGACTGTATAGTTAAAAGATTGGATGATACTGTAGTGATTAATGTATTGGACTACAACAGTACAACTCGAAATAAAAATGCATTCACTTACAGCCCCTCCCGTCCGAGGGGCATTGAATCATATTTATTTAGCTTCGCCTCCAATTTTCTGATCGCCGGCGCGCTACTCGTAAATCTTCCAAGGCAGAGATTCTTTTCAGAGTAGAGAAGTAGGGAGTACATACGTCTGTATGACATCCGAATTGGGCGGATGCTCGCAGACTTGCATCATTTACCGGGTGAAAAGCGGGTCCGCGTGACTGGGGCGTGAATCGCATCCCGAGCCGATGGATGACCGGTTATCGCGATCTTGGAGTTTGATCGTCTGGGTGGTGAAATGTCTCTTTCTGATTGATCGGTTGTTCGTCTGCAAGGTCTAAGGCTGAAGTTGGGGATCCCATGGGCGGTGAAACGAGGACATCCGTGTCTGAGTCAAATGCCAGCAACGATACATACATTTCGTAGATCCTGCAAGACAAGACAAGACAAGCCATTATCACCTCACAGAAAATAGGAGTTGCACGCAAGAAGAATTACATTGCAATCTATGAACACTTTCAAGGCTCTTTTCTCGAGCCCGTTACCCATCCATTCATGTCAAGAGTCCAGATTAACCCCAAAACGCCAACGCATACCGAGTTCGAAACACAGAGCGACCACGATGCCAAGCAGACAGACATCGCCTTAACGACTCCTGTGGCTGCCATTACCACGCTTACCAGCAAGCAACCACTTGGCTTTACTGGCAGTCTCTCTGTGGTCAGCATCACCCTGCCTAGCCATACGGTTACGCTGGCGCTGGACGAGCTTGGCGAGCTTGGCGGCCTTCTCCTTGGACTTGCCATCCGTGATGCCCATCTCGTTGCGATTCGCGGTCTGGGTTCTGGTGGCAACGCGGGATTTGCTGCGCAAGCGCTCTTCGGGGGTGGCGTCGACGTCCATGGCGGAGTCTTCGGTGGCGGCGCGGCTGCGGGAAGGCTTCGAGGGGCGGGTGGCGTTGCGCGCGCGCTCTTCGATGGCGGTGGTGTCGTAGCCGGCTTCCTCGAGACCTTCGGTCATTGTGTTGAGGTCGACGTTCTTCTTGTTCCTGGGGATGATGGCCTTGTTCTTCAAGCTCTTCCTCATCTTGTTTGCGTTTCTGATCAATTGTCTCTTCTCGCGGATGAGATCGGCCTTGTATTTGATGTCGACCTCGTCGGCATCTTCCAGCTCCTCTTCGTCGTCGTAGTAGCCCTCCTCTGCAAGTCGCGATTCCTCTTCCTCCAGAGCAGCAAGCTTCGAGTCGATCTCCGGGTCGATGAAGTCGTACACGTTCTTGCCCTCGAAGTATTCTGGGATACGGTCGTTCTTCCACTCGTCGTTCTCCAACAGGTAGTTGTCGCGAAGGTTGATGTTGAAGACACCAGCACCACCCTCTTCCTCTTCGATGTCGCGCATGAGCTTGGGACGATTGGGGTCGTCCTTGTCGTACTTTTGCTTCTCCTTGACACCGACGGGAATGAAGGTTTCCCTGGTGACGCCACCAATCGGCTGAGCGACGTGGATTCTCTTGAGAACGTCACCGAGACGGCCAGTGACTTCGCCAGAGGCATTGGTGCCGGTCTTCAGCTTGGCGGCGTTCCTCTCTGCCAACAAGCGGTCGCAAGCAGCGTTCCTGACGTTCATCAAGCCCTCCATGGTCGCGCAAGAAGTCTGGAGCATCTCTACGTTGTTCATGTTGACCAGCTCCTGCAGCTCGGCCTGTGCCGACTCCTCCAAATCTTCGGGCCTGGTCACATCGATCTTGTTGATGACAATGAAGACCAACTTGTTCGCGAAAAGCGGCTTGATGGAGCGGAATAGAGCCATCTGTGCGTGCACACTATATCCACACTGCTCACTCAGATCCATAAAGTACATGATCGCACTCCTCAAGTGAGCAATAGCGGTGATGGACTGCATCTCAATCGTGTTCATCTCTTCAAGCGGGTGGTCCAAGATACCAGGAGTGTCGATGGCTTGGAAACGCAGCATCTTGTAGTCGAAGTGACCGACGAACAGACTCTTGGTGGTGAAGGCGTACGGCTGCACGTCGACGTCGGCGCGGGAGATGTTCTTCAGGAAAGAGGACTTTCCAACGTTGGGGTATCCGCAAATGAGGAGAGTGCGGGTGTTGGGGTCGATCGAAGGCAGACGGCCCAAGTGCTGCCTGACCTGGTCGAGGTAGAGAAGAGGATCCTTCAGACGCTTGCAAATGGTGGCCATGCGACCCAGAGCAGCGCGCTTGAGCTGCTTGCACTGGAACAAACTCTGACCATACTTGATGAGACGCACGTAATCTCTAGAGACAGTCTCGATCAAGCTCTTTGCGGTGTTGCACTGGCCAAGGGCGATGCGGAAGTGGTCGGCGTCGTAGAGGGTGTTGAGCAGATCCTTGTGGAAAGGGTGGATGTCGGCGAGGCGAGGGAAGCCGTCCAGGATGGCCGAAAGCTTCTCACCGAACGTCTCTGCGGTATATTTGACCTTGCGCATGTAAAAGGCCCTGATACGAGTGATCTGGAAGCCCGAGCGAATCTGGGTCGGCAGACGGCGCTGGGTGCGCGAGAGCACAATGTCCAGAAACTCCTGCGAGGTGGGCACCGGCGCGATATCCTTCCATGTTGTCTTCATCTTGTCGCGACGTGTGCGTGTGTGTTGTCGCTAAGAGGGAGGGGAGGATGTAAAGATTCAAGTCCGAGGCTGGCGGCAGCGCAGTATTATTTTCAGAGGGTTCGCCGCTTCCCCAGCTCGACTTTTACTCCGCCAAGCCCTTGCCGATTAGATAGAGTTTCGGCACCTCCCGCAACTTAATCCGTGGTGTTCAATCTGTCTCGTCTCGTGCATTATATTATGGCTCGACTTAGGAAATGGGAGTTACAAGCATGATCAAGAGTAGCACGTGAGAGAATTGTAGAGACTGGATCACATTCGCGTTTGACATTGTACGAATAGCAGTCGGTGATACCGCCCGAAAAAGGCACGCCAATATCCGCCAGACAGAGCAAGGACAGTGAGCACTTGCATCGAGGGAAGAAAAGAACAGAAAAGAGAAGGAGGAGATTCGTCAAGTCATCCTGTTTCCCGCCAGATGCCATTCGCTCGCTGATTTCCCATATAGACATAGAGAAAAAAAAGACACCCCCTTGGTTCCCGATGGATCCGCCCAGCCCGACACTTTGGGCGCGATCTTAGCCTTGAACGCCGAGAGAATTAAGAGTTGTGATGAGTGAGAAAAAGCAAAGAGCCGGCAAGAAGATATCAGCTCGGTCTCGATGGCCGGCCGATGGGCTCAATGAGTGGTTGATGAGGACGTGTGGAGTACACCCGTTGCTCTACACTGTGGTAGCGAAAGGACTCGGCTTACACCGCGGCCACTTCGGGCGCTGCCTGATGCATTGTGGATTCGTCGGCATGTTCAGTTTCTGTCGATGTCGCCTTGTCCTTTTCGTTGACGCCTTGTCCGCGGCAAAGAGGGCAGGAGTTCCGGCCTTGGGTCAGCCACTAGAACATTGTTAGCAAATGTCAAAATCTCAGTAAAGCGCGTCGAAAACTTACATGATCGATGCACTCCTTGTGGAACAAGTGACCACACTTTGCCAGACGACGAGCGGTCTCCTTCACCTCGAAATCACACAGACAGACCAAGCAACGGTGGCCGACCTCGAGATAGACACTGTCGGGATCGCTATCGCCCTTGGTCTCAGCGGTGACCACAGCCATGAGGCGATCAGGCGTGCTGTCCTGTTCAGTTGGAGGAGCCACCACAAGCTCATAGACACCGCCTGCAGATTGCACATCATCGTCAGTTGCCACGGGCGCCTTTGCAGGTCCCAACAGCGTCGAGAGCAGCATCATGTCTTCGTATGTTGGGTTCTCCGTGAACAAGCTTGGTGTCGTGAGAATGGGGTGATTTTCCGGATATGAGCCTCCGAGCACATAGATGATCCAACTACGGCTGTCACTGCCGCGGTCCTCGCCGTTTGCATTCGAGTTCCCGTCTGTAGCATTGCCAGTAGAAGTGCGTGAAAGGGAAGGCATGTTGTCAGGCTCCACCACGCCATTGCGTCGGGGGTGACCAGATGCGAAGCGAGGATAGTGGATGTTTGGTGCAGTGTCTGAGCGACGGTGGCCACGATAGTTCTCAGACTCATGCGGCTGTGAGAGGAGGTTGTCGCTCGATCGGCTCGAACGAAGAGACCCGGTCTCCTCCGTGTGACTAGCCAATGGGCTGGCGGTTGCGCGGTGCAAAGCGCTGTTGCGATGGGAATCTGATGCGAAGTCGCGAATACTGTTGGCGACATAGCTTGCGGGCCTGGAGTGTGAGGGGGTAGTGTTTCTGCTAGAAATTCGGCTAAGATCAGGGCTTGGTGAAGCCGGAGTCGCGGGCGGAGGTCTCGGTTCTGCTGCAGAACTCGAGCTGGCTACACTCCAAGGTCTGTCGCGTCGTCTGTCTGGTGACCGGTGATCGCGCTGGTCGTCATACCGATCATTGATACGGCTGCGACCCATGCCCAATCCGCCCATGCTAGCCCTTCTCCGATGTCTGAAGCTGGTGCCGTTTTGAGGCGGGCGAAGGATGGAGTCGATGCTGTCTTGTCCGTGGGCACCAAGAGCGTGAGCTGGTAGAGGCGAGGGGAAGTGGCCAAGAGCATCGATAAAGGGTGGAAGTTCGTCTACACCGCCACCAGATCCGGAGTTCGAATTTGGCGAAATCGACCGGATGCCAACGATGATGATGGGCACCATGCGGTTCTCGCCACCACTGGCAGCATCTCCAGATCCCTGTGCTTCTTGATTGTCCGATCCTCCGTTGGCTCCGGGCGTTCCGAATCGGAACATACGGAAAAAGTTGAGAGGGCCAGATTGGCCACCCTCGCCATCATCTGGTCCGTCGCCGCCCTGTCTCAGCGCAGATGCAATCCTACCATTTTGCAGAGCCCGCAGGAACCCATCAAAGCTTCCGTCCTCGCCATTACCGCCAACATCCCCAATACCGGTACCTCCGGTCAAACCTCGAGCCTCGCTCAATGCGTGGTGATTGTCTCCCATCAAAGTGGCAGCTGTCGCAGCCGCAGCCACGCTGAGCAACCTGCTCAACATGGTAGCTTGATCTTCCGTGCCAGTAGGACGCCGCGCGGTGGGAGGCGGAGATCTCCTTCTCCGGAATCCAGATGTGATGTGTCTGAACGGTCCATCTGGACGTAGAGCGTTAAACCGAAGATTCGGGAGGCGATTTGAGCCGGAAGATCTTGGCGGGTGCTCGTGCTCGTGTTCACGGTCCGAGTTGAGTAGGTCCTGCTCGAGCATGGGGCCATGATCCACGGATCCAGACCCCGGTGCACGATATTCGCCTTCATCTTCCTGAATCAGTGAATTGCGAGCGGATGACACACGGTTGTGAAGAATTCTGCGCGAATGTGATGATCGAGTTGCTGTGGGCGCCGCGTCGTCTCTTCGAAATATGTTGGATAGTGTTGTGCGTGAGCGCTGTAGTGCTGACGGCCGTGACGGTCCTGCGTCACTTGGCAGGGTAGCTGTGGATGTGGAAGGCTGCAAGAAGCGGGAAAGCCTGTTTGTGCTGTTAGAACGAATAGGCAGACGTCGTCGGTTCGATGCGCTCGCGAGGTTGCCGCCATCTTGATCGTCTGCGGACGGTGATTCCTGGGTGCGAAGCAGGTTGGCTAGAGAAGACTGTCTCCGGCGCTGGACAGTACTGGCATCGACGGCGGGCGCAGAGGCCTGGTGGTCGCCTCTGTGAGGCTGCGAAGCGCCCTGACCCATGGCTGCGGTGAGCCCACTATTTCATATCCACCACCAGAATCGGTATGCGTCCTCCTACTCGCAGGCGTGAAAGATAGATGGATGCGGTTGCGGAGAGTGATGGATGAGAAGGATGATAGTGATGTCGAATTCGGTAATGTCAGCGAGCGGTGGTGGTAGGTTGGCAGTCGAGTCTAGGCGGCGAGGGAGATGTAGCGAGATGTAGCGATACGCAGGAGTGATTGGTTGATGGACGGAGGTGGGTTGGAGTCGCGGTCAGCTGTGCATCAAGCGGGCGCGCGCGTGGTGTCAGAGGCCAGTGGGACGAGGCGACAAGGAAAGAATTGGAAGGTTCCAGGCTGATGACTGTTTGAACGATGTGAATGAGGAGACAGAGAGAGTTAGTGGTAGATCCAGGTAGAGTAGTGGGTGGAGTGAATGGGTGTTGGTGGTGAGTCTAGTAAGGTAGTTAGTAGGTCGTGGAGCGGGCTCGATCTCACTCAGAGTGAACTAGTGCCGGATAACCAGACCGAGACTCTTACGGTCTTACCTAAACCTTTAGCCTCAGCGCTGGCCTGTCACGCGAGCTGCATACAATAATACGCTGTTGCCTCAGGAGTCAAGAGCCTTTTGACTTCACTTCTTCCAAAACACCTGATAATCGTAATCACGATGAGAATCATGGCCTTGCATTTCCCTATTCAAGCCTTTCCAAGTAGCACAAGAAAATCTACCTGAACTCAAGCGGCCTTTGCATACGATATTGCAGCCGTCAACTAATCTCGATTACACATTTCTATTCACACGTCTGCCTCTTCTCATCCAGCACAGTCTTTCTCACTCCCACATCTCTCCTCGGATCTGGCCCGTGTCGCGTGGCGCAAGCCGCATCTTATCCCGTCTCGCTCGACATGCTCTGAGACACACTACTTCATCGACTGTTGCTATTTTCGGCACATAACCAACCCGTCTTCTTAACCCAACTCATAGGTAGTTAACCATCTACCATCGACACCAAACGACCTTGCCAGTCAGCAGCAGATTGCCAGTCCCGCATATCTAGGCGTCAATAACTGCATGCTATGGAGACAGAGCCCTCACGGACGTCGGCATTTGAACCGAGCAACGACCACATCTGCGCTGTCATTCCGCACCACAGCAGGATTTCTCAAATCCTAACACAATCCCATCTATTGCACAACAATCCCATCTGCCGCTACCTGCCATTCCTGTTTCAGCGTGAGTATGCCAACCTTCGCGCCGGCGTATCGGCCCACAAAGGCTCAACAAGCTTTTCTCACCCACGAGCAGAAGCGTGAGGCGAAAAAGCGAAAGCGGGATGAAGACGACGAAGACAACGACAAAAACGATGCGTCGTCTTCGGTGCAATCTTCCGATTCAGACGACGGGAAGCCATATGTCTCGGCTTCGGCTCCATCTATTGTAAAAAACACAGATCCCTACCACGTCGCTGGTCTATCGCGAGAGCATCCATTGCCACGATACCCGTTTCCACATGCTGCTGTCAAGCTTAGCGATGCTCCTGCAAAATCGCAATATGAGGAGCTTGCGGCTTTAAATCCACCCTTGTATGTGCCGAAGCCTGAGAACGAGGACCATGCCACGTCTTTGAAACGGAAACACCTAGGCAATATTACAGCAATATTGCACCGCTGCATGCTGAATGGAGATTGGGATCGGGCGTCTCGAGCCTGGGGTCTGCTAGCACGCACCGAGATCAACGGGCTGGGTATTGATGTCCGCCAACACGGGCGTTGGGGAATAGGTGCTGAGATTTTGATCCGACGAGAACAAGCAAAAGTGACGAATGCTCCAGCAGCGCCAGCAGCCAGACGAGACAGCGATCACGATTCAAGTCTCCACGACGCCGGAAACGACGCATCAACAACAAGTCCGGAATTCGCAGAGGAAGGCTTCAAGCTCGCACGAGAGTACTACGAACGCTTGGTGCTCCAATATCCTTACACACCACACACCCAGCACACGGTCAATGCAAAAGTCTTCTATCCCGCCCTCTTCAACATCTGGGTGTACGAGGTTCAGGCCAGGTACAAACACCTACAAGCCGAGTCGTCCAATGCCCGAAGATCATCATCTTACAGCATCGCCAGCGATAACGACGACAGCGAATTCGGCGGCTCGCAGCAGCAAGCTCTCCTCAGTCGTGATTTACTAGCTCGTGAAATCGCAGACGCAACTCCCATCGCAGACCGCCTCGACGAGTTACTCCTCAGCCCGCCATACGACATCAGCGAGCCTCTTCTGAAAATCAGAGGCATGATCGGACTTTGGCTCTCGGATCTGTACAAGTCCCTGGCAAACACCAGCTCCCGGTCTTCTGGCGAGGTCTCATCAAGCCCTCCTAGCGCACGTGACGAATATGCCGATCGAGTCACTATCGCGCAAAACCGACAGAAAGCGTCTTCGGAGAGGAGGCGTGCCAAGGAGCTCTTGACCAAAGTCGCCGACAAAGACTCTTCTGCCGGTACTGCCTGGAGAGCAGCAGATGCCGCAGACATGTCTGAGTGAATCGCCGAGGACATTGAACAAGACGATTACCGACGATAGGCAGCAAGGACTCATTCTCATGCTTTTCGAGCGCGTGTTGTCGCCCCAAGCCAGCGATGCAATAACGCTCGTTTCGTCCTTTTTTCAACTGCCACCACCAACATGTCGTAAACTCCCCAAGACGAGAAACCCATATAGTGCACACGAAAGTCTACGACCCACGCCAGCACAAACGGACCTAAAGCCCTACTCGCCTTGCTACCAAAACAAGCGCCAGCGCCTTCCCAGAAAATGACCAAAACCGGGGCAGATAAGCTCACAAAAGTCTTGCGGTGAACAGAATCACGCACAAACCCACCAGCGTAATCTCCTCCCGTACGCGAAAAATGATGTCCTGAACACGTTGTTGCCGGGCCGGCGACACGTAGGGGTCAACCACAACGCAGCAGCAACACCTACGATCTAGAGACACACAGCTTGTTTTGAGCATGTCTATCTATCACTGGTGCCACTATGTACACCCAAAAGTACCAAACAACAAAAGTCCTCCCCTCTAAGAGACAGCGACACCACCGAGTCTCTACGCAGCAGCAGCGATCAACGCCTAAACAGGAACTCGCTCTTCAGTGAAAAGATCGACTAGTCTTGTAGATGATGGCCACATAAGCGGAGCAGAACAAATCATTAGCGCAAGATCTCTAACCTTCTCTTCCAGCGAGAAGCAAGGCTTGTCGTTGCTGCATAAAGAACAAATTCATTCATCTAATTCATCGATGTTATTCCTCCATCACTACCTATCCCCCTTTACTTTTCTGCGCATCCTCGACCTTTGAATTTTTTTGACAATGGAAAACAGCACTAAACCCAAGGGACTCTTGTATCAAACTCTCTAAACCTTCAGCAGCTTAAGCAAGAGCCTAACGTCCTTGACATCAGTCTCCTCCTCCGCCACAGCGGCGCTGCCATCATCCTTGACTACACCCTTGCTAGCAGCCTTCGTGAAAGCCGCAGCCTGTTGCACGAACATGTCCTCGATCACGCGCTCATTTTCCAGCCTGGTGCCTTCAGCGGCGGCCGCCTCGTCGGAACTCTTCTCCTTCACAGCAGCCTCGCCTTCAGCAGCGACAGCAGGAGCAGGGGCAAGAACGGTGTAAGCGAGCCTGACGTCGTCGGTAGGGACGAGGCCGGCGCGCTTGCGAAGGCGCTGCACGCGGTTGAGGACTTCGCGCATGAGACCTTCCTGGGCCAGCTCGGGGTAGGCGAACGAGTCGAGCAGGACCATGACCTGGCCGTCGATGGCGGGCTCGTAGTTCTTAGTAGCGGGGTCCTGCTTGAGGCCACGGTTGACGCGCAGGTCTTCGGCGAGGAGCTCGTGGCCTTCGACGGTGAGCTTGCCGGTCTCGAGGAATGCGTGGATCTGCTCGGGGGTGAGGGCAGGGAGGGCCTTGCGGATCTTGGCGGCGTCCTTTTTGAATTTCATGCCGAGGTTTTTGACGTCTGCTTGCACGGAGTACTCGACGCCGTACTTCTTCTCGTCGGTGGTGAGGATGAGGTCGCGGACGTTGAGTTCCTCGAGGATGTAGCCTTCGAGGGTGTGGACGTCGTCGAGGAATTGCTGGTCTTGGTGCATGACCACCAGGGTCTTGAGGGGTGTCTTCAAGGACAGAGTGCGACGGTCGCGGCAGAGACGGCCGAGCTCAATGACCTTTTGCATGGCTGCGACACGGCGTTCGACAACAGTGTCGAAGAGCTCTTCGCGGACAGTGGGGAATTGCAGGAAGTGTACGCTACGGACGTCCTTGCCCTCCGTCATTGAAGGCGGGAGGTGGGGTGCCAGACGCTCAAAGATGTTGTCGGCAAGGAAGGGTATGAAGGGAGCGAGAGCGCGAACGAGAGTCTCCACGACTTCGTAGAGAGTGTTGAGGGCGTGGAGTGTGTCGTTGCCTTCTTCGTCGGCAACGCTTGCCTTGGAAGCGGCTTGGCCCTTTAACCTGTTGCGATTGAAGCGAATGTACCAGTTGGTGGTATCGTCGACCATCTTCAGAAGCCTGGGCACGACGGTGTAAAGCCTGTATGCCTCCATCTCGACGTTGACGTACTGAAGCAGAGACTGAGTGGAAGCCAGGATCCAGCGGTCCATGACGTTCGAGTTTGTCTTCTGGATCTCCGGGTCAAAGACGAAGTCCGAGCCGGTGTTCTTCTTGTACAGCGCGGCTTGCTGCGCGAAGAAGTTGTAGCTGTTCCACAAAGGCAGGAGGACGCCAGATACTATCTGCTTGACGCCCTGCTCACTGAAACGGAGAGGCTCACCACGTACAACAGGCGAATCGATCAGGTAGAGACGGAGAGCGTCGGAGCCATACTTATTGATAACGACCATGGGGTCGGGGAAGTTTTTCAGCGACTTTGACATCTTCTTGCCGTCCTCAGCCAGAACGATACCGTTGACGACACAGTTCCTGTAAGGGAAAGTGTCAAACAGATGTGTGCCAAGGACCGAAAGAGTGTAGAACCAGCCACGAGTTTGGTCAAGACCTTCAGCGATGAAGTCGCCAGGGAACTTGGTGAACAGCTCCTTGCCTGGGCCTTCAGTGGATGACATTCCGGAGTTAGGGTCAGCGGCGTCAAAGCCAGAGTAAGCGAAGGGGTAGTGTGAGGAAGCATAAGGCATGCTGCCAGACTCGAACCAGCAGTCGAAGACTTCCTCAACACGCTTGAGGTCGCCCTTGCCCTGCTTGGAGGGGATGGTGATGTGGTCCACGGAGTCGCGGTGAAGATCCGTGATCTCGCCCTTGTAGCCGGAGAGCTCCTTCAACTCCGCAACAGATCCGATACAGATAACCTCCTCGTGGTCTTCCGACACCCACAGCGGCATTGGAGTACCCCAGTAGCGGTTGCGCGACACGTTCCAGTCCTTTGCGGAAGCCAGCCAGTTTTGGAAACGACCAGTCTTGACCATGGAAGGCACCCAGTGAGTCTCGCCAAGGTTGTCGAGAAGTTGTGGCACAATGTTCTCGACCTTGATAAACCAACTAGGCACAGTACGCTGAATGAGAGGAGTCTTCGACCTGGGGCAGTGTGGGTATCTATGGGTGATCTGAGACTTGCGCACCAGTCTTCCGATGGTCTCCAGGTGCTTGATGATGTTCTTGTCGGCAGCCTTGACGTATTGACCCTCAAAGTCAGGAACATCGCTGGTGTACTCTCCGCTCGCGGTCAAAGGGCAAGGGGGTGGTCGGTCGCCATTGATGATACCGTAGCGCCATGAAATGTTGTAATCGTCCTCACCAAACGCAGGTGCTTGGTGAACGACACCCACACCGTCGTCCTGCTTGACATAGGTGTCGAGCAACACCTTGTAGGCAACCTCACCAAAGGCATTTGTGAAGTAGTTGAAAATGGGCTTGTAATGCCAGTCCGCAAGGTCCGAACCCTTGCTCTTCCACAGGACCTTGTACTTGGCCTTCTTCGGGTCCTTGTAGAGCACCTTGAGACCGGCTTCCAGCATGAGGTAACGCTTGTCGCTCTCAGTGTCGTGAACAAGAAGGTATTCGTAGTCGGGGTGAACACAAAGAGCCAAGTTGCTGGGCAGCGTCCAGGGTGTAGTCGTCCAAGCAACAAAGTTGATCTCGTCACCTCCAGCAGCCTTGAGTGCCTCTTCGACCTTTGCGCGGACGGACTCGGGCTGCTCGCTCGGAGGCAGCACAGGGAAAGACACGGTGACAGCAGGGTCTTGCACATCCTTGTACTCCTCTTGAGCCTCACTCTTGCTGAGCGGCGTATTGAGCGCAGTGCTGTAAGGCAACACGCGAGCGCCATGGTAGACCAGGTTTTTCTTGTGAAGTTGCTTGAACACCCACCAGCAGCTCTCCATGAAGGTAGGGTTCATGGTCTTGTAGTCCCTGTCGAAATCGATCCAGCGTCCCAATCTGCCAATGACTTTCCTCCACTCGTTTGCGTAGGTCATGACAACCTCTCTGCACCTCCTGTTGTATTCGGCAATTCCAATCTGGTCCACAGCAGCCTTGCCTCTTACACCGAGCTCTTCCTGCAGCTGCTTGTCGATGATCTGCTCGATTGGCACACCGTGGGTGTCCCAACCGAAGCGACGCTCGACATAGCGTCCGCGCATGCTCCAGTAGCGAGGAATGATGTCTTTGATCGTCGAGGCGAGGAGGTGGCCATAGTGGGGAGTTCCAGTCGCAAAGGGAGGACCATCGTAAAAGACATATGGAGGGTTGTCTTTTGTGAGTTCGAGTTGGCGGTGGAAGGCATTGGAGTCTTCCCAAGTCTTGAGCACGCGCTCTTCCTCGGCGGGGAAGTTAATGGAGCCCATGTTGTCGTCCTCGAGGTGCAGACACCGGGCAAAGTATCTGGTTTGTGAGTTGTCGAGTGTTTGTTCGGCGTGGAGCCCTCCAAACGATGAGTCGTAGAGATGAAACGCTCTCAGAACAGACGAGAATCACCTCAAAAAATCGCGGGGTGAGCGATTACGGCACCGCCACCAGATTAGATAGGGCATATCTCAGAATTGAGGAGAATCATGCTGAGCACCGGTGGCCAGATCACTTCCAACCTCCAAGAAAAGCATCTGTCGTGTTGAGCAGAACGGTCAGAAGCAGAAGTCGTCAAAAGCAGCCTAAGAAAGCGTTGAATCGAGTTTCCACGCAGGGCTCTTGGAGTTCTATAGAAGACACCAATCACATTACCTAGCAATTTTGTCAAACCATAATCGCAATTATTAATGATGTCAATCTATCCATCTCTTGTAAGACTCAGTAACAGTCTAGCATCAATGTCAATGTGCGATGGTGGAAAAGGAATAAAGTTGGCAGGAGCGGCGTCCGTAAATGAATTTTCCAAAAAGAGAACAAAAGACGGAAAACAAAAACATCTTCAGCTATGATTGCCTCCTATGAGAATCGAACTCATATCTTAGGATATCTACAGCTGGACCTGCAGTCATGAATATGAGACCTATGTTCTAACCATTAAACTAAGGGGGCGGACTCTTGATGAGAACTCGGGCTGGATATTGATTACATAACCATTCGCATGCGGCGACCCTGCGGAGGTCGAACTTGAGAACAAGACTTCGAAGGAGAGATTGGTACGAGACGGAACAACATCACGAAGCGTTTCCATTAACAATCAAATTCACCAACAGCCATCCTCTAATCTACCTCTGCAACCTCGCATGCTCCGCCTTCAAAATTTCAGGCACCTCCTCCTCAATCGAGCACCTAGTCGGCTTCCACCCAAGGACCTTACCCGCCCTCTCTGCCTTGCCACGAGAATTCAAGCCCCAACTAATAGCCTCGAATCCAGCCTGATCAAGAGCCGCATCCTTCGCCAGCGCCTTCTCCTCAGGATCCTTCAAGTACCCCAACTCAATAGCCTTCTTGCCCACCGTCCGCGCAAGGTCGCCCCAGATGTGCTCGCCACGCTCGGTCAGGGTGTAGCCCTTGGCGCCCCAGAGCTCGGCGTCGGTGTTGCCTGCCACCGCGGCTTCGACGAGCAGGACGTAGACGTCGGCCAGGTCGGCGACGTGGATGTGATTCCAGCGCGCTTTGCCCGGGCCGATGATGGGGACATATTGGCCTGTCAGGACGAGTTTGGCGAGTTCGTAGACTTGGCGGCCGCGCGTGTTGACGGGGCCGCGTCCGTTGCCTGGATGGTGGGTTAGATTGTGTGAGTAGTATTGACGAGGTTGTAAGCACTCACCGTAGATAGTTGGCGGGCAAACGATGTTGGTCTTGATCACATCGCCGTGTTTGATTCCGGCCTCGAGCACGACCTTGTCGACGTTGCGGTGGAAAGCCGAGTCCGGGAGACTGGTGAGCTCGTCGACACCAGTCCAGTCGTTGTATTCCTTTTCGGACCACTCGCCTAGTCTGTCGTTCTCGCTGTCTTCCCAAGTCAGGATGCCAGTGCCTCCAGTGTGCAGCCAGTAACCGGGCTTCTCTTTAGAGTGACCAGTACGAATGCCCTCGGCAATGGCTTTGGCGGCACCCTCGTGGTCGGAAGCATCAGCGGCGTCTGTTTGCAAATCAGCCTGAGTCTAGCATTAATCAGAAGGGATGCGGTCGACCCACGCAAAACGACATCGGCTTTGGCAGCCTCCTCCTTCAAAAGCTCCGAATCGTCGTTGCCACCGAGCACGATACGAACGTTGGGAAACGCCTTCTTGACAACATTTGCCTTTTCCTGCGTGCGGACGAGTGCCGAATATTCGTAGTTGGGGTGTTTCTGGTTCAGGGCGTAAAGAGCATCGCCAGCGATGTATCCGGTTACACCGGTGCTGGGATTGGTTAGTCAGCGGTTCCTTTCTCTTTAGTGAAACTCGAACTTACAGGAAGATTTTAGGTGCCATGTTCGGTTTCAGTTTCCAATCACGTTGGGGATCTTCGATTGTGTCGTATCGTTGACTCATCAATATATATATTTCGAGTTGCTGATTACCAATGGGTGGAAGAAACTATAGCCGCTCTGATGAGTTGGTGACGTCGATTGGTTTCCCGCGGGTCACATCATTTCACCTGCAGGAATCCATGACGGTGCGTGGTGGCGGGGTGGGTATGTTTTCCGTCCGCGGGTACATGCAATCTCGCACATCGCCTCGTCTTGATAACGTAATTGAGCCTCACTGATATAGCTGCCAGAGATAACGAGATGTCTTCGAGACGTTGTTGGAGTGGCCATTTTTCGACCGCCGGCTCTGGATCTTCTTGCTAAATTGTCCCTCGGTCTTTCTGGTCGACTCGCCCTTTGAAAAAACCATTGTCGGCATCGTATGTACTCATCTCGCTATCATCGTGAATCAATCGCAAGAATCAATCTTACGCCACTTGCTGTCTGTCATGCATACGAACAGAAAGGGCATGCACGTCTTCGTCACAACGGTGAGAATTACAAGCAGATATGAATCCGCTGTCGCTGCTAGCGCCACCAAAGCAGGCCTGATGGTTTAGTGGTATAATTCGCCCTTCGGGTTTTCATCACCCGGGAGTCTTCCAAAGACTCTCTGAGTATGGGCGAGGTCCCGCGTTCGATTCGCGGTTAGGCCCTTTGCTTTTGGTTTTGCTCGTCGTGTGTACGTCTTTTGCCCTATTCGGATATGTTGTACGTGTCTCTTTAATGTTGGTGTGTTGGTGATGAAGGAGCGGGGTGGGTGAGTGAGGTGTTGGTCGATTTCGTGGTTTGTAAGATGGGCGGTTTGCCGGGAGGTGAGAGTTGAGCTTGTCTGCTTCGTCCGTCCGATGGTACCTATAGTTGCACTGAGAGGTTTGTTGAAGTGGGGGGACCTGTTTGTAGTGATCAAGTATTTTGGTTCAGTGGTAGATAGCAAGTTCTTTCACCGCGAAGAGAGATGTGACCGGTCTGGTGTTTCCCAGGTCTTTTGAAAGACGGCCAGCAAAATTTTGGCTTGGGCGCACATGTGGCCGACCGTGTTAATGTTTCATATCAGCAGCGCGCTTCGTTCACTCACTTCCATTCCTTCTTCAACTGCTCTCAGGGGACGGTCCATTGGGGACAGACTACTGCCAGCGTTATCCACATCTGTCCCCGGCCATTTGTCTTTCGAGAGAGCGGGATCTGGTCACTGTAAACTCTTCTTTCTTTTCCGCAGTCAGATCGATTCGTGCTGAGGAGATGCCACTCACTTAGCACGTTCGCCGCATCGACAACGGCAAGACAGTCTGTTCATTCAGAGTGTCCGGCAGCCCTGTATACAAACCGAACATGTAGATAGCACCGCTACCGACGGTGCCTACTGAGGTAGTGTACATTCGGCTCTGATCACAAGCCTCATCTCGTGTCTCCAGCCCTCGTCTTCAATTGGAAGCAAGCGCGGCTTCACATGTTGGCTCCTTCTTCACGTCACGAGCAAGCTAGCTTACAAAGCTACCTACATAATGCCTGATCCTTGACCGACTCCAACGACTCGACAAATCAAAAACAGTTCTACCGACAATTGAGGCCCGCAACACACCAAGCCTGATGGCCTTGCCGATAAACCAGCCGGTCTACGCTCAGCAGCAGCAGCAACAAGAACTACAGGTAGTGGTGGTCGTGCAGCAGCCAGTCTACGTGCAGCAGCAGCAAGTGTTCGTGCAGCATTTGTACTTTCAGCACCCGATCTACGGACCGCCGCCAGCCTACCAGCAATCATTGCAGCAGCCGCCAGGCTATGGGCAACAGTTCTACGGTCAGCAACAGCCAATGTACTCGGCTTTCGGACAACGCCCACCATTGCCCTATATACAGCAGCGGCCATGGCATCCAGCCTACTCTTCAGTCTCATACGGACACCAGCAGCCAATCTATCCACCTTTACCGTATGGACAGCAACAGCCATGGTACGGGCAGCCGCCAGTATATCCACAGCAGCCAGCATACCTTCAACAGCCTGTGGCATCCCGGCAGCGATCACCCGTCAGTCAACTCATCGACCGACAGGCAAAGCAACGACTGAAGATCAAAGAAAAAGATGCTCCAGTTGCCAGACGTCAGTTAGACGGCGAAGACAACGCCGCTGAAGCGTTGCCGCGCTCTTTGAATGCAACCACGCTCGCACCCGCCGTTTCTGCGACCGCACCCGCTGTTCCTGCGATCGCATCCACCGAGGATACTGCACCAGGTTCTCTTGAGCAGCAGCAGTGGCAGCCACTCACGGCCAGGGCATTGCAGCTGCACTCACAGAATGTCACTTCCCCCGAAGCTGAAGCCGAACCCGAGAGAACTATCACTCCAGCTCTAGACTCAGTCCAAAGTGGGCACTCCGAACATGGTGACCTCGCCATTCCAGCTCAACGCCCTGTCAAGCGCAAGCAGCCGAGTCATGATACCCTGAAAGTTCCAGCTCAAGGCTTCATCATACGCGAGTGCTCCGAGCTTTTGTCGAGCCCAGCGCCCTTCAAGCCGAAGGCCAGCCTACCAACGAGCAGACTGCCGCACCTACATTCGAGTCCGGCGCTCCTCAAGCCCAAGGCCAAGTTCAAGCTGTCAGTCAGCACAACGCCGCACCTGTTGTCGAGCCCAGCGCTCCTCAAGCCCAAGGTCAGCCTGCAAACGAGCAGAATGCCGCACCTGCTTTCCCACCCGGCGCTCCCCAGTCCGAAGGCCAAGCTGTCAGCCAGCAGAACGCGGCATCGGCTACACCTGCGCTGAAGACTACACCTCTCCCATCATCTTTCACCGCTCCCTCAGCGCCTACACCTCTCCTGTCTACAACCGCTACCTCTGCGCACTTGTCCGATCCTGACCATGCTCTTGACAACGCGTTACGCGAATCTGCTGCAGCACTGCGAGATCCTCATGGTCGCACTTCAGCGAAAGAGCCAGGCACTTGGTATGGCGGCGAGGAACCTATTGGTCAAGCGAAGTACACCAGTCGCGGCACCCCGGCTTCAGTCGCTTTCGGTTCATTGCCATACAAACGCTTCCATGACGGGTCGGGTGCTGTTCACAATCCTCGTTCTCGCTCGCCCGCTCCTCCGCGTGACAGGCAGGCAACCGGCCAGCACCGCGGTTATAACGTGCGTAAACCTTCCCTTCATCTTCCGGCTCATATCATCGCGTTCCGACAGCATGCATGCAGCGATTACCTGTGAGAGCAATTTGGCTCTTCAATTGTTGTATCTCGTGGGATCCTGACACTCGAGCATGTCTATACCAAGAAATCTTTTGGATTCCTTCAACTCCGCGAAGATGGACGGCGGAAGGGAATATGTTGTAACTGACCTCTTTCTCCAGATACACCAGCATCCAGGGAGCATCAACCTCGTTCATTACGGCCACGCAGACTTTGCCAGGTCAGACAATTACTCAGACATCTGTCCAGCCAGCAAGTACATTTGTTACGACGGCGATATCGACCCAGCCGGCTTCGACCGTCGTACAGACCTCGTATACGACGATTGCGGCTAGCACAGTCACGAGCATCATCATTCAAACTCTTCAGACGACCGTCCAAACCACCAATATAATTACGCAAACAAATACGGTTGCAAGCTCGATATTTGTCACTTTTACAACAACGTGAGTGGCCCCCTCCCCCTTCCGAGTGTTCAGAATCAACTCCGAGGTTGGCGTATTCCGATTTATGCAAAACATCAATTGCGAAGGCAATCTGGTCCAATAGGTCATATCAACGGCTGGCTCGCATCTCGTCAAAGAGAACAGCGAAGACACCCTGCTAACTAATGATTAGTGTCCAAGGCCAGGTTCAAACGATGACGATTACCTACACGCCATCCACGTCCACTGCGGGCCCGGTGATTTGATGAAGGAACCAGAAAATGCATGCGGTAGCTCATGTAAGTGGCAGACAGCCAGTTCTCCGTCGCCTACAGCTGCAGCAGTCGTGAGTCACCCGCTGTATGCTATAGCGCCGTCGAGCGTAGCTGACTTCTCAATAGATCACGACGCCCACGCCGGTTTCCACTACAAGCCCACTGGCAGCAGTAGGTTGTATCCGTCCCTCGCTTACACAATCAAGATGGCTAACACCTCCGCAGACCACCACCACAGCACCTACCTCATCCGCGTCCATGCTGATCACAACAACTACAACAACAAGGACGTCTTCATCGTCCTTCGCAAGGCCGGTAATCGCTCTGAGGAACCCTTCCGTGATCATCGGAAACACCTTGTCCAATACCGGAACTTTCGACGACGAAATAACTCCATTCACTGCTTCGTTCTCCTTGGGTTTCTGGGGCAGGGACGCCGCGGCTGTACACGTTGCCAACAACGGCTACATCGGAATTGAACCGACCCCAACCGGCTCGGCTGGATGGGTTCCTTCAGCGATGAGCGCCATTGCCGCACCCACTCCCAACGCCCACTTTCCTTTCTGGGACGATCTATATTTCTCACAAGGCGAATCGCACGGCATCTTCTACCAGTACGAAGGGACGGTACCCAACCGATCCATCACATTCGAATGGTATGGCACCAAGTTCCGAGCACAAGGAGCTTATTTCGCGCATTTCCTTGTCGGTTTTTACGAAGCGCTGCCGAGCTGGGCTACGTATGAGTAAGTGCTGCTTTCCTGCACCAGCTCTAAGTTCATCCCATTAATCATGCAAGCCGCTGACAACGCACCAGCTATCTCAACATGACAGATCTCGGTATCAACGCCACTGTCGGTGTGAAATCCAACTTGAGTCGGAGTCCAGTCCGGTGTTCTCCAGATTCAAAGCTGTAGAATCAAGGCAATCTAACAGTTTTTTCTTTACAGCCTCCGCCTTTAGGCAATACGCTTTCAGACAAACGATCATCAGAAGCGGATTGATTCTTACGTTCAATTATACCGGTCTGAACTACTATGAAGGACTGGCGCCTGGCTTCCAAGGCATTCCCGGTGCAACCTATTGGTGAGCTTGGAGAGAATTCACATGTATCCATATAGAGGTAGCCGTCTTGTATACATCCGCACCAATGCCACCCCTTGGCTCAACGTCCCAGAGTACAGATACGAACCGAAGCATGGCAACTATGTCATGCCACCAATTTATCTTGGTCCGAGTTCAGTCATTGCAACCCCCGCGCAGGGAGGCTGTCCCGAGATGGAAGAACACCTCGACGGCGGTATGGCAAGAGTATTCAACCCAACCCAGCAAACGAACATTATCAGACTGGTAGTTCAGGTCTTTGGAGGAGATAGCAAAGACAAGATCGCAGGACTCATCGGAGGAAACCTGAACAGACAGCTCGAGTCTCAGTTCAACAACATCCTGGGACAACGCATTGGCGCCACACCAACAACCCCTTTGTATCACATGGTCCAAGAGAATGTGGAGAGCTATGATCTGGGAGTTAAAATCCTCAACTTGGCAAGAACCACTATGCCTGCTCGTACTGCAGCGGCCCACGGAGACGTCGCTTTCGCTGATCGCCAGAACAACATCGCCGCTCAGTACCAGATGGCAACACTCGACCTCCAAAACCGCGCCCTCGAGGCAATCGACGAGCCGTGAACAGCGTCAAGCCCGGTGTCGCGCGTCAAGCGCACATTGCAAGGCTGCTCGCCCTCCGCCGCACTGTCGCAGTTGACCCTTTCCCCAACCTCAACCAGAACATGTCAACAGAGCCATTGTACTATGAGAGATCAACCGAAGAGAAGCGCCAATTTTGGCTCAACAGGTACAACAAGAACGTCATGGCATGGTACTGGGAAGGGTGCGGCGTTACGGACATTCGAGCGACATTCGAGGAGGAGCCGATGAAGACATACTCGCGGGAGCAATTTGCCTTCGTTTGCGACGCCATGTGGAACAAAATCATCTCCCGCAACGTCGAAAAAATGCATCTGGCTCAGTCTGCTCAGGTCTCTGTTCGAGCCCTGGATGCCCACCTAACCACTCCGAACGACCAGACCAACTACCGCGCCTTCATCGGCAACTTCAACGAGCGTTTCAACCTAACTCACCATCGCGATCAATACGATCTATGCTGCGCAGCAGTGAGCTATCGTTCGGTCCATGTAGATGAACCGTTGCTTTACGTCAAGACAGTCTGTACGGAGCCGTTAGTTTGGGACGTCCAACAGCCCTGTTCACAGAAAACATTTGCAGTGATACCATGGAAGATTTGCACGGGTGTATCCCACGGGCGCGCAGACGTTAGCGGGCGCGCGCTTCGCAAGTGCTGCCTGCTCGCTCCTTCCTCATGTCGATGTTGAGCAAGCTGCAAGCCCGACCTCACCTGTTCGCTCTCTTTTCTCCAGACCGCCCAGACATTGCACAAAGCACGTAAGCACAACGCCAATCATCATGGTAGGATTCAGCAACATGTTCGACTCCTCGCCGATTGCCTCGCCGTAGCCAGGGCAAGCGCCGCCGCGAATGCCGAGCTCGCCGCCGGAAGCAGCACCCACGCGTAGCGCGCTCAAGAACCGGAAGCAGCGCCCGAGGAAGAAGAAAGCGAAACAGCAAAGAAAAGACAAAGCCGCAGCGGAGGCGCAAGCCCAGCAACTTGCACAGCAGCGCCAGCGACAAGAAAGCCTGCAGCAAGAAAGCTCGCCATCACTTCCACAGCGCCATTCCCCGGAAGAAAGACCGCAACTCCGTCAACCACAAGCCCACGGGAAACGCAAGCGTGTGTCCACACCAGAAACACATGTGTCACAGTCGGTCATAGGTGAATCCACACCGGAAAACCACAGACGTCGGCTGCTTGAAGTCGTCCACTCAGCAGAACTAGACGTCACGGCAAAACACTACAGCTCCGATGAATTGGACGACTACATTCGGAGCCCTGCGTACAAAACAAACATTCCAAACACATCTGACTGGCGCTTCATAGACGGTGCCGCTTTCAAAGATCATCTCAGTCCGAGCTTTTGTACCGCCAAACTGCTTGTCGCGCCTGTCGGTGGCCCGTCTCGTAGAATTGTGCGGCAAGACAACCAGCCTATGCTGCAACACCCGCGTGTGGCCCTTGAACGCAATACGGGAAAGCGCGTATTGATCACGCGGGCGCCTCTGGTATCATCGACGCCTCAGCCCCGTATCACAGCGCGCGCACTTGAGGTGATAGACCTTCAGCCTCAAGCCCTATGACAGGCCCGCTCAAAGAGGAATCAGAAGCCCAGCCTATGCACAATGTCAAATCAGAGTCCATCCCACCGCAGGCGCCGACGATTTGCGAGGAACTTCAACGTCTGCCAGATGACGACTCGACGAGTTTTTCCAACGCATTCTAGAGGCTGCCGAGTTCACCGAAGCACGTTTGGCGCAACGCAAAAAGCCTGCGTCCCACAAAGTCGAGAAACTCTCTACCTTTCAGTCTGTAGTGCAGGAGATCAGAAGGGCAGATCTTGTCTTTACCGAAGCCGGGGTTAGACGCCAGCTTTGGTTCCATCCTCCGCAATGGGCGGTTTACGAGCTCATGGAAAAGACTATGAATGCAAGCCATGCAACTGACAAGAGCTCTTTCGAGGTACCAAGCTTACCTCTAGCCAGCAGAGACTCTCTGTTCGTCGATGAAGACTCAGATGAAGCGCTTAGCAACATCCATGAGGGATCTCTTCCGGTCAACCGTCGCTACGACACAATTCTGGCCACCTATGTCGAAGACTCTGACTCTGATGCTGACGAATCGCTTGACAACATCCAGAGAGAAGAGTCAATTTCGGTCAACCGTCGCGACGACCCACGTCCGGCCGGCGATGTCGAAAACACTGACTCGGATCAACCGCCTTCCTCCAGACTCCGAAAGAGGCAATCCTTCCAGCGAAGCTCCCTCCCAGTCAGCGACGAACCACAATCGGGAGATTGCATCGACGATGCTGAACCAGAATCAGATGACGGATCTGAGTCTTTCACTGGATTCGACAGCCCTAACGAACATGGCTCCGTCAACCCCCTCAAAGGCGGCTCTCTCCGTGTTTTCAAACCTTCCATGCCGAAAAATTGTATAAGCAAGATCATGAATGGCATTTCCACCTTCCAGATTCAGACTATCACCTTCCAGTACATCTTCTACCTCAGGTCTTTCCCTAACTACAAAGACAAGTTTGACGACGTCGAAGAAATCCTACCGTTCGCTACCCAGTCAGTCAACGTCGATCCTACCGTCAAGGAGAATATCATCGACTTCTTCGAGCATGCCGGTTGTATTGCAGCATTCACCGAAGCGCCTTCCGCTGCTTTATGCAGATGTCCCGGTCAGACGAATGGCGACGGTACAGGATACAAGGCAATGGTCGCGGTTAGTTACATGTAGTGAGTTGTTTTAGTATGTTAGGATCGGACTAGGCTACCTAGTATTTCATTTGAGTAATAAGCCTCCCACATGCGGTGGTATCAGCGACTCTCGCCTGTTGTAGAGTTGCGAGTGCCATCGAGATGCCGATAAACCGCGCGGAACAATATTCTCTGCACCTCGCCAGCTCGGGTCTTGATTCGCGGTGTTCGTACGTCCGCGACATGTTGGTGGCATTGAGACGTGAAGCGAGGGTTCCTTCCTTTCGCAATGCGTACGAACAATCTTCCAAGCAGAGCGGACATGGAGATTGGAACTCGAGAGCAACACAAGGAGTTGAGCAACAAGGTGGCAGGCGTTTTGCGAAAATTGAGAGACATTTCCTTCATGACGGAGGTCTCTTCCACATCGAGAGGAACACATTGAGAAACACACAAGTACATGCGATAATGATAAACGGTGATTTTATGACGAGACAATACTCCGTTCGTGTACTATCAACTTGCTCGTAAGTTGCATCCTTAAACCACCGCCTTAACTCCTGGATCACATTTCTATTCTCATTCACACGCAGCTCATCAATTTCCCTCCAGATTTCTTCTCCAATCATGGGCCAAATTTGCCATTCTCGCGCGCTGAACTCAACTTTAAGCCTCAGGTGGTGGATAGACATGGAGTTCCAGCATCATTAGAGGACCCTGCAGACCGTTGGTACATAAGTTAGGGTGCTGTGCAAGGAAAAGACGCCATGAATGATCTGGTCGTGAATCGTGAGGAGAAATAATCTTGATAAGCCGCAAACAATCTTCGGAGAGCCTTTAGCCATGTTGCCGCAATTTGAACATGAGCAATTCTAGTAAAAGAAAGGCAATGGTGTGTTTTGGAGCCAAATTGGAGCGTGGGAAATGAAGCCGGTCGAAATAATGATGTGAGTGAGTTGCCAGGTAAGTTACTGTCGTGAGTTCGTTAAATTGGGAAATACATCAACCCTTGCAACGAATGATTGTGCACATTCATTGTGGATCTTCTTGATTCTCACTTGTTCGCGTCTGGTAATATTTAGCTTGCGTTGAGTCCAATGTCTGGCATAGATACTGTGTGGTATGGAAAGGAACAAGGGACGGATCGACCATGTCAACTTCACATCAACTTTTGCCTTTGCCTCGGCTCACCCGCGTTGCCCAAAGCTGGGGAAGCTCGACAATCACTTAAGCCGACGAGCACATCGGTTCAAGCACGACGGCTTAACGGAGCACTGTATGAACCGATTGATATACCGGTCCATATAGCATTGAAACTCTAGCAGGCCATGTAGCTTGCCCGCGTGCCATTGCCTTCTCTCTCAAACCAGCCATGTCGACTCCTTCCAAGCTCCGCGCCCTACGCGGCACCACAGCTGTTCTCCACCCCAAGCGAACCATCCGACACGCCAGCACAAACACTTCAACAGGATCAACAGCCACAGAGCCGCTGCGATCCATCCTGATCGCTAACCGTGGCGAAATCGCTCTGCGAGTCAATCGCACCGCATCCCAGACCGGAATCCGCATCACAACTCTCTACACCGACCCCGACAGACACTCACAACACGCGCTGTCGTCTCCTTTCGCAATCAATCTTGGTAGCACAGACCAGTACCTCAATGGCCAGCGGATCATCCAGCTCGCGAAAGAGAACGGCTGCGAAGCTATCCACCCTGGCTATGGCTTCCTCAGCGAGAACGCGGATTTTGCGAAAGCGTGCGAGGACGCAGGTGTCAAGTTTATTGGCCCGCCGTACAAAGCTATCGAGGACATGGGAGACAAGAGCCGGAGTAAAGAGATCATGATCGCAGCTGGCGTGCCTTGCATTCCTGGTTATCACGGTAGAGAGCAGGAGCCTTCGGTTTTGGCCGAGAAGGCACAGGAAATCGGCTACCCTGTTCTGCTTAAAGCTGTCAAGGGTGGAGGAGGCAAGGGGATGAGAATTGCCCAGTCGGAAGATGAATTTGCTCAGCAGCTTGAGAGTGCGAAGAGCGAGGCGAGGAGCTCATTTGGTGACGATGTTATGCTCGTGGAGAAATATATCACTACGCCGCGTCACATTGAGGTGCAGGTGTTTGCCGACAAGCATGGTAACTGCGTTGCGCTTGGTGAGCGAGACTGCAGCGTTCAGAGGAGACATCAAAAGATTCTTGAGGAATCTCCCGCGCCTAATCTTGATGAGAGCGTGAGGCAGGATATTTGGGACAAGGCCAGGAAGGCGGCTTTGGCCGTTGGCTACGAGGGTGCTGGCACGGTCGAATTCATCTTCGACAACGAGACGGGCGAGTTCTTTTTCATGGAGATGAACACGCGTCTCCAAGTCGAGCATCCCGTGACGGAGATGGTCACTGGCGAGGATCTGGTCAAGTGGCAGATCATCGTTGCCGAGGGAGGCAAACTACCTCTCACCCAGCAAGAGGTTGAAGAACGAATCAAGAGCAGAGGACATGCCATTGAGGCACGAATCTACGCCGAAGACCCCGGCATGAACTTCATGCCATCGACAGGCAAGCTGCTACACCTTCGCACTCCAGCCCTGTCGGACAGCGTACGCATCGACGCCGGCTTCGTCGAAGGCGACGAGGTATCCAGCCACTACGACCCAATGATCGCTAAGCTCATCGTTAGCGGCTCCGACAGGAAGAGCGCCCTGCAAAAGCTTGTGGCCGCTTTGGAAGCCTACGAAATCGCCGGCCCGCTCACAAATATCGAGTTCCTCAAACGCTGCTCGCAGAGTCCCGCCTTCGTCTCGGGAGAAGTAGAAACAGGCTACATACAAAAGCATCACGACGAGCTCTTCGCCAAACATTCAATCCCTACCGAAGTCTGGATGCAAGCCGCCATAGGCCTCTACGAAGCCGAACTCGCTGCTCGTCCCGAAGCCTCACCACACCGCCCCGTACAAGCAATCGGCTTCAACACTACGCCCCAACCCAGAGCCTTCCACCTAACGGCGCCATCCACAGACCCAAACGTCCCAGCGCCCACCCCAACCACAGTCCTCGTAACCAAAACCAGCCCCTCCACCTTCTCCGTCTCCGTAGCCTCCAACTCGCAAACCCAAGTAACATCGAACTACAACCCCGAAACCCGCACCCTTACCTCCTTCTTCCCGCACACCCGCGCCGCCACGACACTGATCCGCGACCCGTCCTCTCCGGGCAGTCTCACCCTCTTCCAACAAGGCCTGCAGTACAACCTCGCCCTCGCCCAGCCGGCTTGGCACGCCAAGGCTCTCGGAACCAAAGACGCGGCGAACAGCGTCCGCGCTCCGATGCCGTGCAAGGTCTTGCGGGTCGAGATCAAAGCCGGGGACGAGGTGGTCAAAAACCAGCCGCTGGTTGTGATTGAGAGCATGAAGATGGAGACTGTTATCAGGAGTCCGGTTGATGGCAAAGTTGGCAGAGTCGTACATGGCGTGGGCGAGATGTGTAAGGCTGGGACTGCGCTGGTGGAGTTTGAGGGGGAGGAGGAGGGTTGATTGATTTGTTGTTGTTGTTGTTTCTATATACTACATGATTAGATGAGTTTGATGTTGTTCACTATCGAAAACTTCACAAGGATCCAGGTCCTGCACGCAAGAACCGATGTCTCTTGCTCAATCACCCTCCACTCGAAAGTCATGCACGTCCATTGGAGTGCTCTTGCCCAACTACCGCACCAGCTTGTTGGCCATAACGAGTGCTGCCGGCTTCTCAATGTTCATGTGTCCATCTTGACATGCGCGGTGAAGACCCACGGTCCATCTCCAACATAGCAAGAGCATATATCATTGTCTCAGCGCCACTGGCTGCGGTTTGCAAGATAACACAAGAAGGCTGCGACCGCGTCGGTCGAGATTCGTGATATCGAGAGAAGGAAAAGAGTGGTAAAGGTGGACAACATAAGTCAGTCAGCTGAGCGCGAACGAGACATGCATGCATGCGTGCGTGCATGAGATGTAGATGCGTGGTCTAGAAGAGCGGGTGAAACATTGTCACGTAGATGAAGTTATTGGTGTATGGCTTGTTGAATATATGCATGTACACGCGATTCGGAGTTAGTTTTTGGGCATTGTTGCGTCCTGGACTCTGGGTCGGCTTGAGATCTTTTGGACACCTTTTTCCTGGGCGCAGTAGAGGGTAGTAATAAGACGTGGTTGGTGTGTGTGTAAGCCTCTAGCTGTCGGAGCAAGATTTGTCGCCTTTTGTAAACTACATGTACCAAATGTTAGGTTCCTGACCTCTTCCACGTCCAAGAAGATATATTGGACGCCTTGGAAAGTGAAAGTAAGTACCTACCCACTCTGACCACTCCTGTGCTTGGCGGCGCTGTTGCCAATTGTCGATACTTGATTCTGTCAGCACATCTCTTTTGTCGATCGCGATTAGAAGGCTGAAGTGGAAAGATAGGTACATGATAGATGCCTTCTTGGCAACCGAAAAATTGGTATGCACAGTATGGTACGGATCGTCCTGATGGTTTCTGGGCGGCGGGGAGGATCGGACCTCTTTGAACTTTCTTTTTGTGATGAAATGGATGGATGGATGGATGATGGATGTAAGAGCGAAACGGGCGGGTCTAGATTTTGGGGATTTGTAAGTTTGAGATTTTGACGTTACGGGTGAGGTCTTGACTCGATGGGACTCCTTGCTTGATGAGGTCTCTTGAGGTGGTCTAGACTTCGATATCACAGTAAGAAAGATTTATTGTGACAGGAATTATGTAGATACACATGGAGGTAGATGGACTGACAAGATGATGGCGACTCTCTTTCGCTGTACTGCGTTCTATCGATGAGGTTATTGTCGAAGCCAAAAACAAACAGACCGGCCAGCGAGATACCAGCAAAAGGCGAGTTTCGCAGATACAAAAACAATGAATTAAGAGCAAATTGCAGGGTTGTTCGCCCGGCCTTCTTCGCAAGACATGACAAGACTTTCCCAAAGAGCCTCTCCACACGGGGCAAGCAAAGCAAGCAAAGCCAACTTTAAGAGAAGACTCGATCATGCTTGGCCATCACTACACGTACTACCAACAGTAGGTAGTGCACTGTGAAACAAAGACAACAGAAGCCTCCCCGTACATCCCCAGATGTCTCCATCCGGAGGCCATGCCAGGGGAAAGACAGGTGCGCATCCATAGCGGAGAAGTGATTTTGCTGTCTCCTGTCACCAGCAAGCAGTGGAAAAGGACGTGCGGTGAGTTGCGAAAGTGAGGGACATTTGGTCGCCAAGTCTCGCGGCGTGAGACAAGCTGGGCTCGGCGAACATTGGGCGGGAGACAGTCCAAGTGCGTGCGCTGTCGGAGGTTAGGGAGCCTGTAGGAGGTCGTCGATGATTCTGCTCCTCCTGCTGGCACGCGTAGATGAGGCTGAGTTGCACTACGGGCTGTCACTGTCGTGTGGGGGATGGGGTATCACTACCACTACTGTTGCAACTGCCAAGGGCTTGCTTGCATGAAATGATGATTGGTGGGTGTAGTGTGTCATCATACGATCACCTGAGTCAGTAGTCTGTCGTGAAGCATGATGAGAGGATTGTGCGTGGGCATAATGGATGGTTTGGTAGGCTGGCAGTTGTTAATGGAGCTACCTACAGTAGTTGATTATTAGCCGTATCGTGTGTGACTTTGTAGGTAGTAGTCAGCAGTGTTGATGGGTGTGAGGCTGGGAGTGGAAGATTTCATAGTAGGTAGCAGCGTACACTTGAGCACGGCAGTATTGATCGTGCAGATGGGCGTCTGTTAAATTAATCAATCAGCATCGCGATTTTGGATGCGAGGTTGTTGGGCACTACTCGGGCTTTTTCCTATTCACACCCGATCTCGCGGAATGTCTGTTCCGAGGCGCGGATGTAATGCCATGATGCAATTACATGTTTGCAAACATCCTGAAGAACACATGATCATATCGACTGCTTGTTCTGTCGTCCTCGAGTCGGAAGAAATCGAGTCAACTCGCCAATCCGAATGTCATGGCTTGATTACATACCTACACGACCTATTTCACCTTGTTTGACTTTACCTTTACCTTGTATACATACGTAGGTAGGTTTCGCAACAATCACCCGCAGTGCCGCAGTAGACTAACCTTCTCAAGCAAGACTTCCAAGCCCTTGGCCGGCGGATCGCTGGGGGCTGCATCATCTTGCTTTTGCTTACACCACTACTGCTGAGGACAGACCACAGGCCACAGACCTCCTACAGTATTCCTCCACACTCCGACCTGTCCGACCGCCGCCGGCAAAGCTCGTGCACTGCATTATCAAGCGCGTCGTGGGCGTCTTGCCTGGGTATTCGGTATCTCAGCCATCCCACCAATTCTATCCTAGCATTCAATCATATTTGCCTGCCACTGCCACTGCCACTCCTCGAAACCACCCAAACTACCTCACTTTACTGTTGATACATACAGTACTTCACTACGACATACCCACATCCTTCACACGCCTCTCGGAAGCGGCACATATCTTACATACTGTACCTCACACTTAACTCAACACCTCCAAAATCCTCTCCCCGCAGCGCAGCCTATCACGCCACCCACCACGCGATAAGCCTGCCCGTCGCCGCCGCTAACTCAACACAACCCTGCCTGAACGAGCCTGAGGTGCACCGTCGCGACTCGGCGCATCGCACATTCTTCTTCCATACTGTACTTACTACTGCACAATAATAATTAACAGACAAGCTTGACGAGCTTGACAACTGCCCTGCAGCGCCCAACACCCAAACAATTTTCTTCAAACCCCGGAGCTACTGCTTCATCCGACACTCCGCTGCCGCGTTACCCATTTCAGCACCAGCACCACTTTACGCCGTACCCAAGTACTGCCACTACTACACCACATCTCACCCACTTCGCGCCGCATCCCTCCCTGCAGTGGCGCCTTCTGGAAGCCTTCTCTCGCCTGCAAGCCTTTCTGTCGCCCGTCTCGGATTCACCCTACCAAGCGAGCGCCGCAAGGAACTGCCTGCCTGTCCTGCTGCTGTGACGTTAGGCGGGCGCGAATTGCCCGTATACCCGCCCGCGCATCTTCTCCCCTCCTCATCTTTGTGCAACTCTGGCCCAGTTCTGCGGTAGCAACTACTGCTGCCCAGCTGCCAGTAAATTCGCGCAGTGTCACAGTTTGACCACCGTACTCGCCATTGAATTCATCCGGAAGTAAACACGTACAGACACTCTATAGCCTTCCTGGCTAAGCAGCATCGCGTGAGCTCGCCCTTACTCGCGCCTCCCCTCAGCTTAACGTCACGATGCCCGCCCTGCTCCAGCGCGCCAGCACTGGCATCCCTTCGAAATCAGACACACGACCGTCTCTGGAGCACAAGTCGAATCGCCTGAGCAGCTTTCTGACCAAAATCCGCCCTGGCCACAAGGATCGTCACAGCGACGACTCGCAAACGAGTTCCGCCTCTAGCACCATCACCAATGGCCATGAACAACCTCATGAACAACCTCGAAGCACGCCAATCAAGAGATCGACATTTCCCCCGTCGCCACCCTCGCCAGAAATTCCAACATCCACATCCACATCCACAGCGGTACTTAGGAAACCTCTACCCTCGCCAACTCAAAACTTAGCCGACTCTGGCATTTCCTATCCTCAAGAAGCGCCTTCCTCACGAAATGCTGCACCCGCGCCACAAAAGAGTGCCATGCGCCGGAATGACTCTAACGGAGACGCCGCGCATGATTCTGGCATGTCTGGGCTCGAGCGCGTTACTTCCAGCGGGTCTGCTCTAAGTTTCAAGACAACCGAGTCGCGCGCAGGATCGACAGCGCGCATCCGTTTTGCTCAAGAGCACGACGACGACAACGAATTTGGGAGACCTCGGCCTAGAAGGAACAGCTCTACTGGCACTCGTGGCAGGCGATCGAGCATCTATTACCGAGAAACCGAAGGCGGCGATTACGAAGAAGGTGTGGATGCTGGTGTCGGCTCAAAAGCTCGTCGTCTGTCACTGCACATTCCAGATCAGCTGTCTGTAGACGAGTGCCGCTTGGAAGAACACTTCAACGGACTCTCACGGCTGAATAAGAAGAAGATCGGGGAAGGTGGCGCCGCCGAGGTTCAGATCATGAAATCGAAAACAGCCGGCGAAGGCAAGGTCTTTGCCGTCAAAGAATTTCGACCTTGGGATCAAGGGGAGGAAGACAAGGAGGATTACATCCGCAAAATCAAATCAGAATACGCCATTTCGAAATCCTGCGAGCACCCCAACATCGTCGCTACCTTCATCCTCTGCAAGTCTGGCCAAAATTGGTTCCACGTCATGCAATATTGCGATCTCGGCGATCTCAACGACTTGATTGCGAAAAGATACATGCCGGACGAGCTGAAAGACTGCATGTTCAAGCAACTCATACGCGGCGTCGACTACCTGCACACTCGCGGCATCGCCCACCGCGACCTCAAGTCCGAGAACCTCCTCGTCACACACGACGGCTGCCTCAAAATCGCAGACTTCGGCACGAGCGAGGTGTTCTGCGGCCTGCATCCAGGCGTTCGCAACTGCCGTCGACCTAGTATCGTCGACGAAGAGGAGCCTATCCGCCTTTGCGAGCCTGGGATGGTCGGATCAAGACCTTACATGGCGCCTGAAATCATCCAGCGCGAGCACGACTACGACCCACGCTGCGTCGACGTCTGGAGTTGCGCCATCGTCTACCTTTCCCTCTACTTCGTCGGTACGCCTTGGGACGTTGCCTCGACCGACAACAACAATTATGCAGTCTTCAAGCGCAACTGGGACGAGTGGCTAGAAAACCGGCCCGGCGAGAAGGGCATAGTCCCCAGAGAGGGTCCGCTGCCCTCACTCGCACTGACTTCTAAGAAATTCCAACTGTACACGCCAGGCGCGCGCAACATGATCTTCGGCATGCTCCACCCAGATCCAGAACGTCGCTGGAAGATCCGCGATGCCGTCGAAGTCGTCAGCGACCGCGATCCCAAGAAAGGCGGGCCTTGGCCGTGCTGCCAACAAGCGGGCTACTCGGACGACATCAAGATGCGCGAGAAGAAAGTGATGCACAATCACGTACCGCCCGACAGGAAAGACAAGCGGGGCAATTTCAAAGGGTAGAACCCCGTAGCTCGCTTCTTTTCGAAATTGTTGTCTTTTTCTTCGAGGCGGCGGCGGCGGCGGCCGTGAGATCGTCAGGTCCTCTTGTTGACCCCGGCCTACGAGCTTTTCTTTTCTTACAAAGTTTACCATTCACCATTATGCAAACTCTTCGTCGCATCACATGGTGCATGAGAAACATTTTCTTCTTCTTCTTCTTTTTCTTCTTCCACCTCCTTCCTCTGTCTCTTCTTTTCCTTCTTGTCCATTACCATTCAATCTGAGATTTAGCGAAACGCATGCATCGGGGGGAATCGACGGCGCACGAGATAAGTCTTTGTGTTATCATATCGTTTGGGGCAAAACAGAGGCTGGCAGGGCTGGGCAGGACAGGAAGTCACCCGAAAAGCAAAGCAATGGGAATGGCCAATTGAATTTCTCTTTCTCCCTTTATATTCTTCCATAGGCAACCCTCTCTCCGTCTCATGGCCGCGGAAACTCTCACGCGATGTTGGGTGCCCGAAAACACGTTACCCAGCCCTCGTCGTTCAAGTGTCTCAAGGGTTCCTGTCTGGTAGAGAGTAGAGAGGGGACAACAACAGCAGGCGACGGAGAATCATCAGTGCTTGGAAAATCCGGGTTCAACCACCGTCGAAGAGTAAGCGCATTTGCCAATTATTCCCTTATCCTCCTGCCTTGGGTGAAGCAGTTTCAAACCTATCACGGCTTTTCGGGGGGGAAATAGACTGTGGCGTGTCTTTGGGTGAGGTTGGTGGCAGCAGTCTGATCCCGGTTGATTTGTTCCTCGAGAGACTGCCTGCCTAGCACTCACATCATTCGAGAGCTTTCTTGTCTCTCTTCTGCCTCGAACTGGATGGTAGATCAAGATTTTTCACCCTAAGGTTTCCTTCTACCTGTCTTTTGTTGTTGGTTTCAGACTGGTGAATTCCCATCTGGAAACGGGGGTGCATGTGGCGTTAGCACATCCCGTTTGCTGGTACATATCATCCCTACTGTAGCGTCAGCACAGTTTTTGCGGGTAGATTTAGAGCTGATCGTTCCCTGTGATGCTGCATCTGGGACTCAAAAGGACATGAAGAAAGAAGCCTCCGCGGATAATTTGGAAGGAAAACCGAGGTGACGAGTGAAAATGATACAGTACGAGAAGATAAGAGAGGGGCCAAAGAAATATCTCCGTCCAGGTCCATTTCTCGTTCCAAGCAACAATATCAAAACACACATGTCCAATTGAACCTCCCTTTCCTTCTCCCCGAAGATATCAAACTCTAATACAACCCCCAAACCCACCCGGGCACCACGACCCTCATAATCCCCCAATGCCTGCTCGCACTTTCCTCCTGCTCGCGCCTCCACTTTCCACTCCTCACCTCCTCGACCGTCAGAACCTCAGCTTCCGCCTTCTCCCCAGCCTTCCTGAGAGGGAACTCAACCGCAAGCTCGGGACTAGGGAACAAATGCTGTTTGCGGCTAAGACTGTCCAATAGATCCCCTTGCTCAGGGGTGCGGAAAGTGGTCAGGGAGCCGCTGCTGGCGGGCGCATTACGGCAGAAGAGAATGTAGTTTGCGAAGGTGGCCTCTTCTTGGGACGAGGGTAGGCTGTCGCGGTACAGAGCGCAGTTGCGGTCGAAGGCGAGGTCGATTGTGTTTAGGACTTTGGCCGTCAAGGGGAGGGTCAGGTCTCCGGCGTAGTTGAGAGCTGCTACGCCGTTAGGTTTGAGGAGGGAGCGCAGGTCTGTTAGGAACTCGGTTGTGAAGAGGGCGAGGGGCTCGGCGCCGCCGGTGAAGACGTCGTGCAGGATGTAGTCGTATTGGCGGACTGGCGGGTATTCCAGCAAGGCGGTGGATTCTTCTTTCGTGGTGGCTTCTGAGGTGGTTTCACCTTTCACCCAGGCGATTGCATCGTTCAGCACGTCGGTCATGGAGAAGGTGGTTGTGGAAACGATTTCGTCTGTTTCTTCAATGATTGGATCGGGGTGGGCTTCGGACTTGACCCAGGCGATTGCGTCGGAGAGGACTGCGGTGTGGTTTCTGGGCAGGCCGAAGTAGTCTGTTGCGAAGCGGTGGACGACTGGGTCGAGTTCAACGATGGTGGTGTTGATGCCGTGGCCGATGAAGGCTTTAGGGGCGGTGCCGATGCCGAGACCAATGATTAGGGCCTGAGCTTCGGAGTCTTGAATCTGAGGCTCGATTTCCATCAGGCGCACGGCTTCAAGCATGTGGAAAGCGGCGTAGATAGATTCCGGGATCTTCCAGCCTTGAGCACGGCGCTCAGGGGTAATTTGCCATTCGCCGCCGAGAAGGCTGTGGTCGCAGCGCATCACGCGGTAGTTGGACTCGCTGTTCTCCAGCACGCTAAGGTAGCCTGAGTTGCTCCATTCGCGGGACAGAAGCGTCCAGTTCTGGGGAGTGAGAGAAGCGTCAAGGGCGATAGTTGAGAATGGACCGCTACCATATGGGCTGACGATTGCCGCGATGGTGGCGACTGATGCCGTGGCGATGATGATGTGACGACGGTCGGTGAGAGCGAGAATCAAGTACAAGCCGGCAATCAGGTGCGCATTAAATGGGTTCAAAAACGACCAGGTGGCGATGAAGGTGCTGACGGTTTCAGGCATGATCCAGTCCAGGACGATGAACATGCTGAGAGACGGCAGGCCAGAGAAGAGGTGAGCCAGTGGGCCAGAAGAGGTTGCTTCCCTATTTGGTCCGTCGTGGCTGACGGCGGCAGCGTAGATGATGGGCATGACGAGTGAGTGGCAGCTCAACAAGCCTCCAACGATAGGGCCCCATTTCAAACCAAGGCTGTCGCTGAACTGGAACGAGATGCAGGTGAGGATTGGCGCACATACCGCCCAGAGAGGGAGGTATTGGATGATTGAAGAGTTCCGAGGCCTCCAGTACCATTGAGTGGTCCAGCCGATCAGGGCAGTGGCTATGAGTGCGGACTGATGGTTGACGCTTGATGGTATACTGCCGTAGACGGGGGCGAGAGACAGCTGCGAGACTCTCGACGTGATGGCTGCTAGAGAGATCAAGAAGATCTCGACGGCGATGTCGCGGAAGCCTTCTGGGATCTTGAACTCGGGAGGCTCTGGTTTGGATGTTTGAACGGTGGTGGTGGCATCGTCTACTTTCTCATCAGGCTTGGCCTTTGGTGGTGTTTTCTTGGGAGCCATGGTGGGGCAGAGTTAGGTATGTAGGGTAGAGAGTGCCAGTCTCGGGTATTGCGTTTGCGACACGGAGGGACGTCGAGGAATAGCTTATTACCTATCAACACTTTTCTAGAACAGAGGTGGCGTCAAAAGGGACAGATATGGCCATGGCTACCACCTATGGCAAGGTGAATCCTCCCTTGGCATTTGGCAATCGGCTAGTCTGGCCGGTGCAGTTTGGAGTAGATGATAAGGCAAGCGAAGAGTAGTGTCTGGGCATGGCATGAGACCACCATTTAGTCACAGATCCATCAATTGGGAAGCAAGTGTGGATATCATTGACTCAATACAGCCATATCCGACTGCATCTGTGTCATCTAAATTGTGTAGCGACTTGCAAACATCTGTCACGTATCTTGAAGATCACGCCCTCTTCTCCAGCCCCACGTCGCAAGAACCCTCTTGAGCTTGGCGCCCGTTGCCCTGGAGATGAATGATTGTCGAATTGACTGGCTTCGGGACAGCGTCCTAATACAATATGACAGACTCATTCGATACAACAATACGACACGACAACCCCAGTCATGCCCAAGAAACAGGCAGTCTACGGCAAACGCCCCAAAGCAACGTGCAACTCTGCAAACATCTTCGCCAGCCCCGACAACACCAAGCGAAAGGCGGTGGAGACCGTCAACATCTTGTCCGACGATGAGATCGAGCGAAGGAAGAGCAAGGCTGTGGCGGCGCAGAGCATAGAGTCTCCCGTGCGGAATAGGAGGCCTTTGGGCGAGATCAATGGCAATGCTGTGTTGCATGTGGAAGTACCCAAGGAGAAAACGTCAACAAAGTCGAAGCAGAGCAAGACGAAGAAACAGGTGAAAAATGATGCGGCGGCGGAAAAGACTGTTCTAAGAAGTGAACCTCTGGACAAGGGCGTGGTGCCGCAAGCGATCGATCTCACACTTCAAAGCACTGAGCTACCCGATGCCGTTGAGTTGGAGGCACAGACACAGATCTTTGTCCCAGTGGAGGAACAAATCGAAGCAACAGAAGCCATGGCACAAGAAACGGAAGCTCCAGCAGGCACATCATCCAAAGACTCCCCAACCGGCGATCCATACACTCAGCACTGCGCCTCGCTCCTAGAACTCACCTCACACCCCGTCTCATCATTCTCCGCCTGGGCCGACGACATGCGCGAAGACTTCTCCCTAGTCAAAATAGCAGAAGCCTCCTTCGGCGAAGTCTACCGCCTATCCCTCCACCCTGAAACCGCCCAAGACTCCGATCTCCCACTCTCCAGAAACGACGAGTCGGTCCTCAAAGTCATCGCCCTGACCCAACCCACTGAAACTCTCCCCAAAAGCAAGCGAGACCGCGAACGCGCTCTGAACAAAGCAGAAAACATGTCCAAACCAGCCGACGTCGCAAGCGAGCTCAAACTCCTACAACGCCTCTCCGACATTCCAGGCTTCACCAATTTCCGCGATCTGCGCGTCCTCCGCGGCAGACCTCCAGGCCCTTTCGCAGAAGCCTTCCAAGCCTTCAACGCATCCCAAAAAGCCGCCAAAAAGGAACCTAGCATCTTCCCCGACCCGGCCAAGAAAGCGAGCTACTCCAAAGACCAGCTATGGGCTGTGATCGAGATGCAAGACGCGGGAACGGATCTGGAAAAGTTGGTCGCTCAGGGCGTCAGCAGCAGCATCTGGGTCGTGTGGGATATTTTCTGGCAAGTCGTGCTGGCTCTGGCCAAAGGCGAGGAGGAAGCCGAGTTCGAACACCGCGATCTCCATCTAGGTAACATTTGCGTGCGCACGCCGCTGGGAGGTTTTGACGAAGCGACTGTGGATGTGAGCAAGTCTCTCGGTTTCACTTCTTTCGAAGCGACGTTGATCGACTACACCGTCTCTCGCGCTTCCATGGTGCCTGCGTGTGCCCATGGCGACGGCGGAGGAGGGAAAGACAACAGCGAAGACGATCAAGTGGCTTACATCAACCTCGCCAACGACCCGCACCTCTTCTACGGCGACAGCGCCGAAGAGTACCAGTACGACATCTACCGCTACATGCGCGGCAGCATCTACTACTCATCTCCGTACGCCCGGTTCCCCAACGACGGCTCGGAAGAAGATCCCACTTCCAACGCAAACGAAAACACAGACGAAGATCATAATGAAGAACCCGAAGAAGAACAACAAGAAGAAGAAGAACAAGAACCACCCCTCGCAACACCACCAACACCCGCCCAAATGGCCGAAATCGCCGCCCAAACACGCCGCTCCTGGCGCCAATTCCACCCGCAAACCAACCTCGTCTGGCTGCACTACATCCTCTACATGCTCCTGGAGAACATGAGCTGGCCAGCGAAAAAGGCTCCCAGCAAGAAAACCAAACCGGCCGAACACGCCCGCTGGAAACACGCAAAAGAACTAGAAGCCGCGTTGTTGAAGGTGCAGGAGGAGTTGGATCCGGGGTGGTTGGGAGAGGAAGGGAGTCTGGGCAGGTCCGGAGAGGTTGTGGCGTGGGCGGTGGAAGAGGGGTGGTTGGGCGTTGGGGATGTTGTTGGGGCTACTGGGGGTGGGGAGTTTGAGGTGTTTGGGGAGGAGGACCTTGTTGACCTTGTTGTTGGTGAAGAGGAGGATGTTTTGGTCAAGGGGTTGGAGGGGCTTGCTTTGGACGGAGAAGCTGCGAAGAAGAGCAAGAAAGGTGGTAGGAAAGCGAGCAAGAAGAAGGCCTGAGGGCGGGTGGTTTTTTGGGGATCGCATCGCATTGCATTGCATTGGGCTTTTTGAATTTGGCATGATCTAGCGTGGCGTCTCGGGTTGACGATGGGATGAATGGCTTTGATACCCTGATCCATGCGAACATATTGATCGCATTCGGACAAAACATTTCTACAACACCTTTTTGGGTTTTTTCAAAATACTTTGCCTGTTCGCTTTCTTGATTGCTTGCCAGCCGACCACAAATGGACAGCCTGCATTTACTCAATCATGTCGATGTCGTCGTCTCCGGCCGCTGCAGGAGCCGCGCCGCTACCGTTCTGCTGTTGTGCGGTGCCGTTGTTGGTCTCTGCGCCAGCACCACTGTTGCCGCCGCCGCCTCCGAAGTAGTCCTCCATTTCAGCGTCCAGCTCCTCGGCCGTCTTCTTCGGTCTCGGGCCTCCAGACGGTTTGCCATCCTCGCGCTTCCCTCTGCCACCACCGCGCCCGCTTTCCTCCCTTCTCGCACCAGGCCTGCGGCCACCACGTTCTCTTCCTCCACCACGGCGACCAGGCATGGGTGATCGCGAGTCTCTTCCGCCGGGCTCGTATCGATCGACGCCCTCTGGCACACGCAGGCCTTTCCTCGGGCTGTAGCTGCGGTCGTCGCGGCGGCCACCTCCTCCCCTCCTCCTCGATGCGCCGACATCGTCACTGCTGTCGATACGCTCGAACATGCTCCTGCTTGGCTTCTCGACGCGATCGAATAGAGAACCACCCTCTGCAACTTGACCGCGACGGCCTCCTCCACTGTTGGCGGAGAGTTGTGTCAGGCGGATTGGCTGGCCATTGGCGTTGGCGCCGTCGAATTCGCGAACGGCGATCCTGGCGTCGCGCGGGTCTTCGTAGGTGACAAACGCAGTACCCTGGGACCGGTCGGAGCGGTCGTAGAGTAGACGGGCGGAAAGAACAGGTCCAATGCGGTTGAATAATTCCTGATTAAAGGTTAGCCATGTTGGGTTTATTGCAGACATGCATTCCACATACGGTGATGTCATCTTCTGTGAGCTCGTAGTGGAGGTTGTCTACACGGACTTTGCCAGTGTCGCTGGGTGGTGTCAGCACTCGTTCGTTTGCGGGTGTTGAGATCAATCCTACTCGTCAGGTGCGCGCCTCGCGGGAGCCCGTCTGTCGTAGATGTCTTCGTCTTCATATCCACCGCGGCGACGGCCAGATCGGTCCTCTTCGTAACGGTCGTGTACCCAGTCGCTGATTCTCGGTTAGCTGGCATTCCAGCGCCTGGACTATATGTTCCACCTCCTTACCCGTCAATGTCGCTTCTTTCGTCGCGTCTGTTCTGTAAGCCCGGAGGTCGGAGTCAGTTCGCATTCGTTTGTTCGAGTCCGCCGCCGCTGGTCGATCGCAAGGCTCGAGAGGCATGGAGTGATGCGCCGGAGCTGAGGGATGTCGCGTGCGAGCGAGGACCGAGGGATCACGGAGGAGAAGGAGGGTGCGGCACCTGTAGGGGTTAGTTGGAGTCGCGGCCACGGTCGAGGGATGTCGGATGGCTCCAATGCTTTTGCGTACCTTTCTGACGCCGTCGCGAGGACCTTCGTCTCTGCGAGGTGCCCTGGGAGGGGGAGGAGCCCTTCTGTCGGGTCTACGTCCGCCGCCGCCACCATTGCCGCCGCCGCGCTGTAGAACGATTGTCAGTCCTGGTGAAGTGAATTGAATTGAAAGACTGAGGCTTCGACATACCGGGCGCTCAGAAATGATCTCGTCCAGGCTGCGGTCCATGATGTTGGAATGGCTAATCCTGGTGTGAGAACGGGTAAATTGAGACAGGAATGGACAATTGGAAACAAGGGAATTAATGTTGTCGCAGCGAGGTGTAAGCTCGACTAAGGCTCAAGTCGGTCGCGATGCGATGCCTGGTGACGACCGACTCGCCGCCTGCATTCAGCCGAAGCTTTCCCGGGTTATGATGTGGTCCAAGGTCCCTGGACCAAGGCATTCGGTCATGTTGAAATGTAGGTAATATTCACTTTCATCCAATAGTACCATGTATGTACACATGAGGAAGCTCACTTTGACAATATACCCGAGCAATTGAGCTGCTTGCGACTTTGAGCACGTTTGGGTAATACGTCTCCTCGAGATATGGCGTCCATCAATGACTCTCACTCGATGCTTTCTCACGCCCTAATGTCACTATCCGACATTGCAGCGAACGTATTTCAACAATCCGTCGCTCATAACTCTTCGTTCCCGGCAAGATATTCACCAAAAAGGGGACCGTCAAAGGCGAACGGCAGAAAGCATTCTTCTCGATCATCACCATGTCCAAGCACCTGGAATTTGTGACGTTAGACGTCTTCACCGATACTCCTTACCAAGGCAACCCTCTGGCCATCGTTCTGGTTCCTCCCCAGCATGAGATTAGCGACACCATACTTCAAATCATTGCTCGGGAATTCAATCTTTCCGAGACCGTATTCCTTTATCTCAATGGGGATGAGAATAATACACAAGAAGCCCATAAATCAAAAGCACTGGAATGGTCAATGCGAATCTTCATGACCGACCGCGAGCTACCCTTCGCTGGACACCCGACAATCGGCGCGGCGTTCTATGCTCTCACTCAACTGAACAACATCAATGCCACCAAGGCACGTCTACATTGTCCAGCCGGCATAATCGAAGCCGACTTCGACGCCGCATCACGGACAGCCAAGGCTTCGATTCCGCAAAATGTGCATTTGCACACGGGTCACAGATACACGACCGAAGAAATCCGGGCAATGCAGCCTGGTTTGACAGATGACGCGCAACTGAAAGCATTCGACGTGTTCAGCCCAGTCGCAGGGATGAGTTTCCTGAACGTCGAGTTGTCTTCTCTCGACGCATTGGCCGCCATAGCAACGACCCCCGTCAAGCCGGCGTTGAAACTTGACGACGGCTGGGATCACGGCTTTGGTGCAACTCTGTTCTACGTGAAGAACGGCGACGACCAAGTCAAGACCAGAATGATCTCAGGCTCGCTGGAGGACCCTGCCACTGGAGCTGCGTCTTGCGGGCTGGGTGCGATGCTCGCGTTGAAAGACAAGTCTAGCGAGATCACTACCTTGAAAATCACTCAAGGTGTTGAGATAGGAAGGAGAAGCAACATCGGCGTAGTGACGACACTTTCCAAAGACCGCGAAGGCGTGCAAAAAGTTGAGCTCTTTGGCACAGCTGTGGAAGTCATGAAGGGTACTCTTCGGGTTTGATCGAGAGGTGGGATTCCTTCGCAAAGAACTACAACACAGCTAAATTCCTGGCGCTTTAGTGGATAGTGGTAAAATCAGATTCTCAGTTCATCGAGATCTCGGGCTCGATATCGATGTCCCACTAACACGAAGTATCTTATTTACGTGAAGCCATTAAATGCTTGAATGTGCGACCAGCGTGTCGTGGTGGAAATTGTTACCCTTCGATTCCTACACAGCTATCTCATCTGAGACTGACATTAGGGCGCTCATTTTAGCTTTAACGCTTTTTCAGACCCACAGAAATTATGTTAGCTTGACACGATTAGGGCGTGACAAGACCCTTCACAGCTTTGGCGCGTGAACTGCATGGCGGCATTGCGCCTGGACGTCCAGCCTTGAGAATTTATCGACCTCGAGATAACTACAAGCATAGGTTTTATTATGAGCTCGTCCACTAAGCGAAATGTGATGCCTTTGGCGTGACGACTCGCAATTGCCAAAAATCGATTCTTGCCAAAGGTCTTGGTTCGTTTCCTTGTCCTGGTTACCGACGGTCCTGATCATTTCTTTGTGACTCGACTGGGCGATTCTACAACATGGCCAGTCATGCAAACAATACGAGGCTACCCCGAGAGGCGGTCCAAATCTTACGACAATGGCACAATACGCATCACGACTTCCCATATCCTTCCCCTGAAGAGAAGGCCCAGCTTCAAGATATCACTGGCTTATCCGACAGACAGATATCGAATTGGTTTTCGAATACTCGGCGGAGAACAAAGTCGGGGTCTTCTCAGAGCTCGACCACAAGCCTGTCGTATGACCTTAGCGAAATGAGCTCCCTAGATCGATGGCGTAACTCTCCGCCGGAGCTCGAACACGTTTCCATGGAAGACGTAGCCGCTGCCTTGGCTGAGGCCGGCCATGGCAGAAATTCATATCGTACTGGACAAGCTTCGTCTCAGCAATCCGATGCTTCATCTGTCCGAGCGAGTGACACCGGCTCTTGTGACTCTCAGGGCATTCGATCAGAGACCAGCTCGATCAAAAAACGCCGACGAAGGAGGAGAAAGCGCCCTGATGTCCCCTTGTCAAAGGACATTGCTCAACGCATTTTCCAGTGTACCTTTTGTACTGACGCATTCAAAACAAAATACGACTGGACAAGGCACGAAGCCAGCCTACATCTGCCACTTGACAAATGGACTTGCACTCCTCACGGACCTCGATATACACCACATGGAGGTGGCATGCAGATGTGTGTTTATTGCGATCTTGAAAGCCCCTCGGATGATCACTTGAGCTCGCATCGCATGTCGGAGTGCTGCGAAAAGCCTCTCGCGGCGCGTGAATTCCATCGCAAAGACCACTTGAGACAGCACCTACGACAAGTCCATAAAGCTGACAACTTTACCAAAGCGATGGGAGAGTGGAAATCTCAAGTGGTCAACATACGTTCCCGCTGCGGCTTTTGCAAAGAGACGTTCCAGCTATGGTCGGAGAGGAACGATCATCTGGCTGAACACTTCCGGAACGGCGCTTCGATGAAAAACTGGAAGGGCGCTCGGGGCTTCGAACCAGCAGTCGCGACACTGGTTCGACACTCGATACCTCCATATCTGATCAGTACGGAGTCTACCGCCATGATACCGTTCAGTGCCGAGAGCGGTAACTTGCAGCAGCCCATAACACCAAAACCGCATTTCCCCAATGCCGGCGCTACCCCGACTTCTTTCGAGTACCTCGTGTCGGAGCTGGGCAAATACACCGTGGCGCAGAAGGCTCAAGGACTCATACCAACCGACCAAATGCTGCAGGAGAAAGCAAGACTCATCGTCTATGGCGACGACGACCCCTGGAATCAGACTGCCGCAGATAACAGCCAGTGGCTGGAATTATTCAAACAAGGTCATGGTATAGTTGACCCAGCACCATCGCCATCGCGTATCGGGCAGCCGGACGCACTGTCCTTGGTCGATCAAGCTTCACAATTCCCTGAAACGCTCGATCTGCCCTGGTATTGGCAGAGTCCCGAATGCCTTGCAATATACAGGCAGAACAAAGCCTCTTTCTACCCTCATCATAGTATCCACTTGGCCGATAAGGTTAATGCCTCAGAAGTCTTGCTCCAGAGTGATGTTGTCGATTTGCCGACTCCTGATCTCAGTGACTTTAATGTACTCCAAAAAGAACAGGGCGTCACATTCGGCGACGACTGGGGCTACTACATGGAGAATCTTGCACAGAATACGCTTGACTTTCCTGACCATTTGGACGGCTCTTGTAATATGCCATCTCAAAACCTGATCGGAGATACTGAACGACAAACTATTTCGGATTGGGAAGGGAATGACATCTTTCCCGCGGGCTTTGACCTGGACATGCAGCAACTCTTCAGCTAACTGTTGAGTCTTCATCTGTTGCCCACCTCTGACTGAGGCGACCAGAACAGTGTCTGATTACTTGTGGTTAGTAGGGTTAGGGTACCATGATCGCAAGCCGACGAACTCTTTTAGCTTCGAGGACGAGCTCAACTCGAACAATCAGCCAGGTAAAAAGCGAGAGGCGGATGATGGAGCGACGCTACTCTCGTTAATTACTTGTGAAAGATATTTGGCATGTATTAATTCAACATACAAGAGCCCAAAACTCCCTCGACATCACTTCAAATGCAACACGTCGCTCCCATCTCCGTACCACTCATTCCACTGGATCTCGGATGCTGCATTCTCCGCCCCAAATCCCTTTACCAACTTCTCCACTGCATCAGCCGCATCGTAGTTTCGACCTACAATAGCTTTACGCGCCTCGTGTCTATGCTTGCCAATCGCTCCTTGGCCCCATATGTGCTTAGATTCGGCGTCGAGGAAAGTGGCGATGTTCCTGAAAGTCAGGCTGATTCGCTGGCCTTCGTAAGCCTTCTCAGCAGGAGTCAGTTCAGAAGCGGATCGCTTGTCAGGGTTGATCGAGTGTAGGAATTTGGCATTGGTCGCGAGAGACATGAGGAGGGCGGAATTATGGGGCAGGCGGACGCGGTGGGTTGTGCGGGATCGCTGAGAGTCTTGGGTTGGCAGTCCTGGAGTACCGACGTTGGCGGTGTTCAAACCCGTACCGCGTTTCGTTCGTAGGCGCATGACACGCTCGGCGCCGAAAGAAGCGTTGACAATGAAGGTGCTGGGAGCGATATCTAGAGTTTTGTCGGAGTGCTCGGAGATATAGTCTGTTCCGGTGCGGTAGAGTTGAATCAGAGCGTGATTCAACGAGTGTCCGGCTGCTGCCTCGGCAGCTCGTCGAATTTCATCAACGGCGGAGGTCCAAGGAAGCAGCGCAAGGGTTTCGTCAGATGGATGTCGGTAGACTGGCATGCTGCCGTCGGGGTTGATTGTGCCTTGACAGCAGACGAGTCGAGGAACTTCGCCCTTTTGATGGTGCATTCGTTGCCATGAGACCTCCTCTTTGAGTTTTTGGAAGAGTCCATCGAGTCGATCGGATGGGAGGAGATCGTATTGCATGCTTGACTGGCTGCTTTCTTCTTCTTTTCCCGGGCCGAAAAGAGGTTGCTCATCCATTCGCTCGACGACGCTACTTCCATCGTTTTTGCGCCTACGTCGGTTTGGTCGAGCCACGGGCTTCTTTACTCTTTCGTGCTGCTTTGGTGCGGCGGCACTCGATAATGTTGGTGAAAGAGAGCGCTCCACATTCATCGTGTAGTTTGGCGATTGCTCCAGCGTAACATTGTCGCCGATCTGCGCATTGAACCCCATGTCATTGCTTCCAGATGTTAACCTCGGCTGTTTGGAGGATGATTCGTCTTTGAACTCGACGGTCTCGATCTTGCGTGAATGTTCGACGTTGTCCTCGGCCTCCCGCTCGCCTGTGCTAGGGCTCTCGATCGGCTTTGGAGATGCATGGCGTTGAAGTTGCGGATATGGCTCTGATCCTGTTTCAAGCGCTTGTAAGTCACTGGTTTGCGGTCCCCTACCTCGTATCGCCAAAGGCCTGCCAGTCTGAAGAGGAGAATAAGAAGAACGTACGAGTAGCAGGTCATCATCATCATCCTCTTCGTCACTGCTCGCGACTTCGAGCATGCCGTCACGGGGATCGATACTTGCGCCAAGAGAAATGCGGGTGCCCACAGATTCCTCATGTTTTGGCGCAGCAGCTGGTTTCCCTCCTGTGATCGATGTGATGAGATCATCGCTCATCACGACATCGGCTTCCATGATTCCGACGAGACGTTTGATGGCAAGATCGTGTCGTTCCCGTTCCCGGTAGCCCAGACAATCTTCTACCAGAGTGATCTTGATGCCATACCGAGCAGCGTCGGTGGATGTCGCATAGACATTCAAATTGGACATGGCGCCGCAGACAAAGAGTTCGGTGATGAGTTTCGATCGCAGCATCGATAGTAGTGAAGTCGAGCAAAAAGCCGAGTAACAGCTGTCTGCTACTTGTAAGTCTGTTGGCAGGACCGAAGACTTGACGGCGACCCCGAATTCAGGACCATCAGTACCTTTGATGAAACAAGCCTCGCGATTAGATGTTTGAGTGAGGTAATGCTCTTGGTCGACTGCTGCTGGGACGCTCGTCGAAGCCACATTATCACCGTGTGACACCCTCGGTTGCTTCCGCCTGGAATCACATCCTGTTTCACCTGCTGAGTCCTTGAGATTCCGTTTCCTGGAGGTGTTTTCTGCTTCTGACTCGGAAGATTCCTCTTCTGACTCGTCTCCAGATTCGGATGGATCGTGTTGATCCAAACATGTAATGACATTACAGTAATCCTCGTCGAAGTCCGCGGCGTCCCTTGAGGCGTCGATCTCTGTGCGAACCCAGATTATATCACCATGGCCCCGGAATGCCTTGACTAGCGCCATAGTTCGATCAAGGAAGCCAGAAGCAAGGTTGTTGACCGGCAGCTTTCCGTCTGGCGACAAGAAGTCATGCTGTAGACCCGTTAGAAGCAGACCTTTCCTGACCGGCAGGTTAGGCGCCTGCTGCGAGAGCATGGCCAGAAGTGAAGCAGCCATATTGATGAGCCTTTCTCGTGTCTCTCTGCTGTCGGCTTTCAGGTCTGCGGGCTCGCTTAGTCGAAACCTTGAGTTTGTGATGAGCGCAGGATCTCAGCCTCACCAACACTGACAGCCCAGCACGACTCGAGGTTTCAGGAGCAGAGGCTGCCGTGCTGTGCATGTACGGATTCTTGTCGTGTTTGAACACAGGTGGCCGGCCAAAGAGATGTGCAAGAAGGACGATTGTCAGCGGGCGAGGAGAGGAGAGGTCAGACGGAATGAAAGGGTCCCGTTGCATGTTTGCGGGCAACACGGCGGATTACATGTTGCGACGGCGGCGACCCAGCGGTATGGTTCAGCACTCAGCGAGTGTACAGAGCTGCTCGTAGCCCAAAGCCAACGGGAGTCTGTGGGCAGATGCACCTCTAGTAAGGTGTGGAGGGCCTGGCGGCGGCACTCTGCAGTGGCATCGTGGGCGGCCGTCCCAGAACCGACGGAAGGTCCCGGCGAGAAGACTGCTGGTTCCCAGTCTGAGTTGTGCCGCGTACGAAACAATAATATAACAGACGAGACCAAGTCGCTCTCGTTTCCGCTGCGTTGGGACGAGTGGGAACGTGAAATCCTTGATTAGGCGTGCTGACTGGAGTCTTGCGTGGAAAACCCTCTCATCCACAGATCCGCAAGCGAGATTCGATTGCTGACTGGACTAGGTAGGGCTCGTAGCGGACATGCATTTCTGTCGTAACGAATTGCTGTGTCCTGTACTTGGCCCGTCCAGTATATGTGAATGCCGTTCTGTGCCAAAGCAGCCATCACCTGACCCCGTCGGGCCCCAAGTGGAAGTCACACCTTCGACTCTGTGTGCGACCACTGGACTGCAGCATCGTTCGGGGATGCGCGGAGCAGGTCGAACCCTCTAGCCATGATCGACACCACGATGCCACGCGACTGTCAGTCAGAACGGCCGCGGAAAGGCTACCTATACTCTACTTGCACCTGACAGCGGCACACATGCATCACCTGCCGCCGGCCCTGCCACTACTGCAGCCTCTCTTGCACACAGCGGACTTACATATGTACGCATGGCATCAGAGTCAACGCTCTCACAACTCTCTGCGAGGCCGCTCGCCCCGTCCGCCATGGGTTACCCTCTTGAATAACCCGACAATCGCCTGCACGTAGGCGAGACGTCGACCGATCAAGGCTAAGGAACCCAAGCGAGGAAGCTGCAAACTTGACAGATTCACTGCCTCTCTCTTCGCTTACGAAACGACAAATTTACCACGGTCAATAAGTCAAGATTGATGAGACAGGGCGAGGTATGCCCCAACCTAAACAGAGTGGCATCCGGCATCAGCCGTGGAAGCAAGCCACACGCTGTCGACTTGGTCCACAAGGCCAGTGGAGGTAGTTTTCCATTGCCGTAGCCGCCAGAACGAAGACGTGTCACTGGAGGCTCGTGGAGTCGTGTGTGTCGGTAAGATCTCCCTTTTGGTAGTCGAGCAGCAGGCTCTCTGGTAGACTAAACCACTACTGCGTCTGCCGCTTCCGCCGCCGCCGCGGCCGATTCGGCATGCAAGACCGTTGCCGGCAATTAGGATGGCGCGAGCAAGCAACATATGCCGTATTCTGCGGCCTACCATCATGCCATGTTATGCCATCTCAGTCATGCAAGACGCACAATGTCATCCCGCTGCGCGAAATAGATCGAGGCCTCACGGTGACAAACCATCGCCTAACTTCATGTTGTCCATCCTGCGTTCTGGTGAAAGCGGGGAAGAAAAGAAAATTTATCTTATCGATCGCTTTCTCGCTTCAAACCCCTCCCTCACCTTCGCCTTCGTCAATCTTTCGATATATTACTTGCCTCGGCATGTTTCGATCCGATCGATGTCTCACGTGAGGATGCTTGTTCCCTGTTCGTGCTGCGCATTGAATACAGCATTCGCCTCTTGGTCGGTGAGGTAATCCTCGCCAATGATGCTGCTCGACCATCCTGGACTTCTGGTCAAGGTACTGTAGGACGTGGCTGATACTCGAAGTGGGGATTCATCTGGTGCCTTGTTCCGCGAAGGAATGATGCCATGGGTAACTGCATGTGCTCAAATGCCTGGACATGCATGAGTATAAACCGATCCAATTGCAGCAAGACAGCTAGAATCGGCAACATCACGCCCACAACCATTAAGAAGTATCACCAAACATTTAAGTACTGTTGCCAGCCTGCCAGCTCAACATATCATAGGTATCAACACCGGTCGTTTGTTATCGGCTAAAAGAACGAACCTCGGGTGACACAAACAATGTGGCAGCCCAAGGACGCCCTGTCCCACGAACTGAAACCACAGCAACATCCCGAATAGTCCAATGCAGAACTCGATTCCCACCCCTCACCAAGTCGCACATACCGGAAGCTTCCTCCGACAAGCGCCGTAGCCCGAAGCCACGAAACTTTTAGAAGATGGATCGTCCTTGGAAGAGCCAAACGGACCTGGTACGTTGCTAGGTGCGCACATACGACCGACAAAGAGCATGCAACAGGCCCGAATCGGACCTGGGGTGGCGGTAGATGTAAGCAAATGGCCCGAAGTAAAGCGAGTTCGGCGAGCGTTGGCCTTGCCTGTCAATGGTGGAATTGTGCGAGTGAGGCCCTGTCATGGAGTTGAAGTGTGAACGGTGTATGCTAGACCAGGGACCGAATATCGAATACAGAGCAGGAAGGAGCTCGCCAGGTGCAGTCCGACATTGGAATGTTCAGGATCTTGGTCTTCTGGACCCCAAACTCGAAGCTCCTTTCTCGAGTCTTGCGTAATTCGTGTGACCTCGCTTGGTAGGCCAGAAAGGCTGATTGTCGCTCTATCCGGCTCAGTAACGGGGCGGTGATTTGGTGAGGGTTAGCAAACGCAGGAAAGAGCTCGGAGGTCGCATGAGTGAGGTGCGTATATTACAGATTTCGGATCCTACATAAGCACATACCTGTGCAGACGGCAACGCATATGCCTTTCTTCCATCTAATAGTTGGTACATTGCGGCCTCATGCTCCTCTGCTTCTAGTGAACCAAGTCTTTACAAGCCAATTTGAGAATGTCCCTTCAGGAGAAGTACTCAACATCAGTCGTCAATCTTCAGCTGCGACAGCCTAGCCTCACTATTCTCTACACCTTCCAAGAAGCCCACAGCTTTGGCTAGACTGACAGCCTCCCTGTACTTCTTGCCAGCCTCTGCCAAGTTGCCGTTCATCTCTGCGAACTCGCCAAGGTTGTGAAGAGCCACGGCGCAGCCCATGTCGCATTCATCATCGCGTTGTGGAGGCTTGATCTGCGCGGCGACATCCAGTGCCTTCTGTGCCCAAGTTTGCGCATTCACAATCATAGTCTCACGCGTGATAGGAGGTTGCGCCGGTTGCTCGGAGACAGTTTGACTCTGGGCGAATTTCTGCGCAGCCGCTGCAGCTCGTGGAGACTGTTGGGCCAGGCTAGAGGCAAGGTTGTTCATTAGCACGACCGAGTGGCAGGTACTGGCGCCATGTAGACTGAGAGCTTGCAAGAAGAGGGGAGTCGCGAGATGATGTTGGCTGCTTTCTTCGTAACTGTGTGCCAGCGATTCCATCGCCGCGCCAATTTCCGAGTCGGAAAGCCATGAGCCCTCTATCTCTTCGTTCACTTTGAGCGTGTCGCGGCGCTGGCGCTCTTTGAGAACCGTCTCCACAGCCCATACCAGACGGTTCTCGGCCATGTCGCGGTTGTAGATTACAGGGTTGGAGTACAGCTCGCCCAGTTTGATCGAGATTCCAACGCATTTCTGCAGCACTTGGGTGCGTTTCAACTTGTTGTGCTCAAGACCGCCCAATTCCTCCATCCACTGCAAGCTGTCTCTACGCAAGATCTCCAGCACTTGGATCGCTTTTGAGTAAAGCTCGATGTTCTCGAACATCGCCGCAATTTGAATTTTGACTCCCATGATCTCGTCGCTGAAAGGATCCATGCCCATCTCCTCCGCGATTTGCAGTGCCTGGCGGTAATACTTGAGCGCTTCCTTGGGTTGCAGATCGCTGTTGGTATAGTATAGCGCTCTTCGCAGCTTCACGGCGACAGGCTCGGGATACTTGTGGAAGGATCTAATGATGTAGTCCTGGTAGACATGATTCGCCCAGATCACGGCGAATGAGCCAACAAGGATGGCTACACCGGCAAGTGAAATTGATACGGGATATTCCCTGAAGAGTCCACGGGCGTTTTGGATGGTAGATGCTTTGCGGTGTTGTTGGTTCGATCTGCTGGCTCGGGATGTGAGATTCTGGCGCAACGGTGAAGGTCGTGTGCGGAAGGTGTGCAGGCATCTTGACTGTGTCTGTCGGGAGGCAGTCTGCTGGAAAAGACGCGCGAATGACGCTCGGCATACTGAAGAGACAGACATATTGTTGGTGCTCCAAAGTGGTGCCTGTTGGAGTTGTGTTTGGGAATTGGCAAGCGAGCTTCAGTCGCCAAATCTCAATTCAATGTTCAATTCCGTCTCGGAAGCCTCGGTGACATCACCATTTGATGATCAACATCAACATTGGACAATCGCGATGCGCCACCTTCTTTCATCTTTCCAACTACCCAGTGATGTGAGTTATCACGGTGAAACCCTCTCTTCCTCATCATGTGCGGAAGATACGCATTATCGCTGCGGCCGTCTCAGGTCCGTCAACGACTGAATGAACAGAACATGCCAGCCGACGAAGCTCCAGACGACAACAACGAGCGCATTCGCCAGACGTACAATTTCGCTCCAGGATACCACGGTCTGATATACCGAGCAGATACCCCCGACTCTGGAGCCGGTTCACAGAACACCGACAACCCAGCCCATGAAGACAGTACAATCGAGCCCTCTCCCAAGCGTGTCAAGACCTCTCACACCACCTCTCATCCCGTCGATGGTCTCGCAACCACTGAAACTAAGTTCAAACTCCAAGCGGCCAAATGGGGCCTTGTGCCCTTCTGGACAAAGCGAGCACCTGACTATGGCAGCCAAATGCGCACGATAAATTGCCGGGACGACAGCCTGATAGAAGACCGCGGCATGTGGAACACAATGAAGCAGCGGAAGAGATGCATAGTTGTCGCTGAAGGATTTTATGAGTGGTTGAAAAAGAACAATGGCAAAGAGAAGCTTCCTCACTTCGTCAAGCGCAAGGACGGCGAGCTGTTGTGTCTCGCTGGTCTATGGGACTGCGTGCAGTACGAGGGGAGCGAGGAGAAGCTGTATAGCTATACTGTAATCACGACGGATTCGAACAAGCAACTCAAGTTTCTGCACGATCGTATGCCGGTGATACTGGAAGCTGGAAGCGATGCGATGAAGGCCTGGCTCGATCCCGACAACGCAGGCTGGTCGAAGGAACTACAAAGCCTTCTCAAACCATTCGACGGCGAGCTGGAATGCTATCCTGTTGACAAAGCCGTGGGGAAAGTCGGCAATAACAGCCCTCAATTCACCGTGCCGCTCGACAGCAAAGAGAACAAGAACAACATTGCCAATTTCTTCGGATCGCAACCAAAGCCCAAATCGGAAGGCAGGCCCGACGTCAAATCAGAGGAGACAACATATAACACCATCAAACAAGAGCCTCCCTCGGACCCCCGGCCGACCTCCTCGATTACCGAAGCGCCTGAGTCTAATGCTCCTCTGCCGAAACCCGCACCCGATCAAGTTTCATCATCGCCCACATCCCGACAAATAAAGCAAGAAACATCCCAAATCTCAGACTCAGAGTTGGCAAACGCTGCATCCGAATTGACTGAGAGGAATGTCGAGCAAGAGGCATCTGCAATCGACGATGTATCCCTTTTAGATGCAGCGGATGCGGTGGTGGCTTCGAAAAGCGAAAAGCATGAGTTGGGTTTGAAGAGGAGACCAAGCGGTAAGAAGCAAAGTCCGGTTAGCGCAGGAGGTAGGAAGATGCGTAGTGCAACCACCAACAACACTGCAGCGAAGAGCCCAGCGAAGGAGGGCAACACGAAGATTACGAGTTTCTTTGGGAAATAATGGTAAAGTCAGGCATGAACGCAGGACTACAGCACGCGTTAGCTTTGGTAGGTGTAAGTAATCAGTGATGTGACTTTCGTCAGCACAGTCGCGCGTGTAGTGTTCCAGACCGAGCGTGGCTTCCATCTAGTAGTCGGTGCATCTTAAGCTACCCTTCTATTGTTTGACCATATGTCTCACGTCCACTTTGCAGGCCCAGCCACGCCGAAGGTCAGCCTCTTGAACTTATTCGAGTGATGGGAATCGTGAGATGCATATGCGTGGATCGTGGTTGTTCTGCCGGCAGATACGAAGGGTAAGGTATGAATGCACGCATCGATGCCTTGTTGATGCATTACCGTACGCTGTCAGCAAAGAAAGTAAGGACCGCTGCAACTTTATCTGAAACGATCAAGTGCGGGCCAGGCTAAGAGTATTATTATCATCATCCTTGTTGCTGGAGAACAGATGCCCCTGAAGGATTTCTTCACCCTCCCTCCACGATGGCCAAGCAACCAAGATGGCGTGAAGAGTGATGAGCCGACAAGCCCTATGTTCAACGCTCGACGACGTTCGATGATGTTGACTCAATTTGACCACCTGTCTGCTGTGTGAGATCCAGGCGCCATCGAACACGCGTCTTTCTCGAGTGCACACGCACTTTTGCACGCCTTTTTCGGAGAGGGCTCTACGTGGCACCAGTGGGATGTGTTTGCCGGTGAAAATCAGCGGTATACTCCGAAGCAGAAAGTAGGCCGGCTGGCAAGCTGGCTACTACTACTGCGAGGGATCGACGAAACACATCAGAATCGATGAGAAACGCGCCGACAGGGTCCTTGTCACCTTCTCTTCTTTCCGAGTCAATCCACAAAGTTCAACCCTGCGCAATGATTAACACTGACAGGTGCAACGAGGACGGGCCACCGCCCGTACCACCCGTGCCAACGAAACCAGCGAAACTCAACTGCAGGCGGCATACTAGCGATACAACAGCGAACGTATAACATCACTTGTTGATATTCACCACCACAAGACCGATCAAAGAGATATTGCTATTGCACAGTGCCGACCAGCTTGCTCATAAGTCCAGTTATACCCAAATCACAACCAACTAGAAATCCATACTTGCCAGGCCTGCAGATTCGCACACGCCCCCCACCGCACTATCCTCGAGCTACTGCACAAACCCTTGATCTACCACGGCGATGGCTCGGCGGAGATTTGTGTGTGTTCGGCAAACCGCAGCAGCAGAAACAAGCAGAGACCGTGAGACCTTCGCATTAATTGTTGCTCCATCACCGCGTGTGGTGGCGAAACCTGGTGGACCTGGGGAACGGTGTGAGATGTTGCTCGGTTCGGGTGATGGCGCAGAGAATATTCGTCAATCATGTTCACTATTGCCACTACTACTGCCACCTGTAACCGTCAAGGCTAGGAGATACACACTGTACTTGGAGCAGTTGGCCTTACCTAGCCCAGCGCAGTTTGGGCGGGTCGCTCGGACATATCGCCAATGATAGATGCAGTCTACGTAGCAGAATGTGGGCGTACCGGGCCAACCTGGAATCGCGTGAGGTCGCCGTGCATCTATCTGCCTGTTCTCCGGAGCCGGTTGTGCTTGTTTCTAGCTGGCAATAGCCGGACTGGGATGATCGTATTGCAGGAGTAGCCTTGTCCGGTCTGTGAAGCAGCGCACCAGCGTAGTGACAATGTCAAATATCAATTTTCTGGTGATCAGGCCAGTATAGAGACTGTTCTGCTCTGTACTATCGCCCCGATCGTGGCAGTCTCCATTTCGCTGAGTTGACATCTACCTGCTAACGTACGTCGCCTCACCTCACCTCGCCTCCGGTCGCCTCGAGTCGCTCCAATCGCTGCCCTACTGCTGCTGCTGAGCCCGAGTTATTACTAACTTACCACCGCCGTACTATAGTCCAGTCCACCTCGCCCCCACACGGCTTGCGCGCGGTACTGCTGTGCTCCCCTCTTACGCTGCTGTCTGTCTGCTCTGCTGCATATTCGCTCGCACCCTTGCCGTCGCTAAGGCTTTTGGAGGCTGTTGCGTGCGCTCACGCTTCTAGCTGCTTTCTGGATCGAGGACACGTGCGCCGGCTGTTTGTGCAACTCGCTGCACTGGGCCATTGCGACGCAGCCAAAGCAACGCAACGCAGGCCAGGCCAGGCAACGCAAGACGGCCTGTTGGGCGGATTTTGGATGCTTGCGACATGCTCGCTCCGTCTACACGCCTTTCACACACTCGCCCCGAGCCATTGGGCCGATAGCCTGGGCGGCTAAAGAGTAGGACGCGGAGTGCGCGCACTCGTCCACGAACACCACATCCCTGCACCATGGCGAGCGGGCAGCAGGCAAGACAGCATTGGACGGAGCCACGGCGGAGGAAGGAACCGAGCATGTATGACGAGTGGCTCGCCGAGGAAAAGGCCACCAAAGCGGCGCATCGAGAGGCGCTGCTGCAGGCTCAGGCGCAGGCGCAGGTGCAAGCGCAGTCTCAGGCACAGGACGCCGCTGTTGCGGTGGGTGACACAGCACCATCTGCGCGCAGTGGGAGCACCATCAGACCTGTCACACCCGACACTCTCGACTCGGAGCACCCAGGACGCGGAACATCGAGCTTTGATCGCGCCTACGTGCCTGTAAGCGTGGTCACCACGACCATCACCGGCGGCGGCGGCGGCTCATCTGAGCACAGGACGAGTCCCAACAGCAGCCACAGCACGCGACTGAGACGAGATCGCGAGTGGGACCAGAACAGGAAGAAGAGCTCGGGCAGCCGCGACAGCAGCGCTGCCAACGGCCGAGGAATGCTGGGCCGCAGCAGCACCCAGGGCAATGGCGAGCACTCGCACGCCGCCCAGGGCGGCCGCGACCCCTACAACAGCAACAGGCCACGCACACGTACACTGGACGAACGTCGGACCAGAGACCGCTCGCCAAACTCCCTCCGGCACAGGCACCGAATTGCGAGCGTCAACACCACCGGCGCGCCCATCCAGGGCAGTGGCGGCGCCGACTACCTGGCTTCGGTCCCTGCGGCAACGTCGCCTCCCCATGCGGCGTCCTTGTCCTCACTTGGCTCGCCCGTGCTGAACCCCGCCGACATCCTGAGCAGACGGAGTGTTTCGCCCATCTCGTCTCACACCGTCGACTCGATACCAGCAACGCTACCATCGGCCAACGCGCGGCGAATCATGCACCTCATGAAGGCTCTCGACGGACGGATGAGCGGAACTTTGCTCTTCCGCCGCGGGTCGACATCATCGTGGTCACGCTCATATTGTTTTCTCCAAGAGGATACCGGGAGTCTGCTTTACGAGCCCCGAGGTGGCGTGGGCGTGCACAAGACTCTCGTATCGGATTTGAGAGGCTGTTCGATCGACCTGGAAGAAGACGACGATGCGCCTTACATTAACGTGAAATCGCCGGGGTCTGCGGCGGAAGTGCACTTGAAGTTGGCTAACCAGGCTGACCTCGACTCGTGGCTGGCAGCATTGCTCTGCTGGCAACCGGTGCCTCCAAAGGGCTACAGCAACAGGAGAGCGCCAGCGCGTACCAGTGCAGCATCCTCCGATGTCGAGTCTATTCCCCAATTGCCACCTCGACCCACGATGTCCCGATCGACCTCTGAGCGGGATCCAGCACGCGCCAATAGCCTGCAAAGCAACAGAAGGAAATCCGTCATCGGAGGGACTAGGGAACCTCCCGTCATAAAAGTCGGGAAGATGATATTTTGGGACACCAACGTGACCTACAACAATACGCCCGCATCATCACTGGGGCAAGCGACAATCGGAAGACCACAGGCCTACCGTGTGCAAAGCATAGGTGGCAGGCGATGGAGAAGGATCGACGGCCAACTGAGAGAGAACGGCGAACTGACGCTGCGCTCTGATTCTGACAAGACGTTGATCTCAGTCGTTCAGCTCAGCCAACTGAGCAGATGCGCCATTCAGCGACTCGACCCGAGCGTACTCGGCACCGACTACTGCATCGCCATATACCCCCAATACACCAGTTCTCAAAACGGCAACAGCCCACTGCTGCGACCAATCTTCCTCAGCTTGGAAGAGGGTCGAGTGCTGTTCGAAGTGTGGTTCGTGCTGTTGAGGGCTTTCACAATACCGGCTCTCTACGGTCACTTGCCTGACAGCGATGATGCGGGTTCGAAAGACACAGTGTCAGCAGCCACAGCCGACATGTTCCGCATGGAACGCTCGTTACACGTCCGTGTCGTGGAGGCGAAAATGTACCCGCCGACAAGTCCAAGCACTCCCGACGCCAGCTTCCAAGGTGGCCACGGCAAAGCGCCACAGATCCGCCCAGAGCAATACGGGTATCACGTGGAAGTACTATTGGATAACGAGACTAGGGGCAAGACTGCGGCCAAATTTGAAGGTCTTAATCCTCTCTGGGGAGAAACATTCGAGTTTACCGATCTGCCACCTGTGCTCAACAGTGCGAGCGTGGTGATCAAGCGAAGACCGCCAGAGCACGCCCGTGCACAGGAGTCGCAGCAAAGCAAACTCGTCAACGAAGCTTATGGCTTTACCGGTAACATGAACGCAGAAGGCGGATACAGCGGCATCACTTTCGATGTCACATGTGGAAAAGTCGAGATCTACTTAGAAGAGCTCGCAGCGGCGAGCGAGATCGAAAAATGGTGGCCAGTGGTCAACATGTACAACCAACGCGTTGGAGACATCCTCATTAAGGCCAGAGCAGAAGAAGGTGTCATCTTGATGTCCAGAGACTACCAGCCACTCAACGACCTGCTACATCGCTTCTCGAACAATCTAACCCTCCAGATTGCGCAAATCGTTCCCGGAGAGCTGAAGCGCCTCAGCGACTGCCTACTTAACATCTTCCAGGTCTCTGGCAAGGCGAGCGATTGGATAATGGCTCTTGTCGAGGACGAGATCGACAGCGCTCAGAAAGAGACGCCAATGAACCGGCTACGATACAGCCGGCGCATGAACTCCAACGAGAGTGGCGACAGTGCCGGCGTTGGCGTCAGTCACGCCGATCGCGAGCTTCTTGTCCGAGATATGAACAAGAACGCGGCACTCGAAGCCAACCTGCTCTTCCGGGGTAACACTCTACTCACGAAAAGCTTGGATAGCCACATGCGCCGTGTTGGCAGAGAGTATCTGGAAGAAGCATTAGGCGCGAGAGTCAGAGAGATCAACGAAGCAGACCCTGATTGTGAGGTTGACCCAAATCGCATCACCTCGTCTGGAGACATTGATAAGAACTGGCGCCGCTTGATTGAATACACTTCGGATGTTTGGAAGTCGATTGTTGCCGCCAAGGCAAAATGTCCAATCGAGCTGAGGCGCATCTTCAGGCACGTACGAGCTTGTGCCGAAGATCGCTATGGCGACTTCCTGCGAAGTGTGAGCTTCAGCAGTGTTTCTGGGTTCCTCTTTCTGCGCTTCTTCTGCCCGGCAGTGCTAAACCCGAAACTCTTTGGCTTGATGAAAGGTATGTGGAGTATATGTACCGCCCATTCACCCCATCCTACTAACACTTGATCACAGATGACATGAAGCCAAAAGCACGCCGAACTTGTACCCTCATTGCCAAATCTTTGCAAACGCTTGCGAACATGGCCAGTTTTGGCACCAAGGAGCACTGGATGGAGCCCATGAACCAATTTCTCACCCAGCACCGAGACAGCTTCAAGGGCTTTGTCGACGAAGTCTGCTATGTGCCAACGCCATTGCTTTCTTCCTCTTTCTCACATGCGGACAGCTCGTCTCCTACCAGCACTACGGGCGTTTTGAGCGCGGAGACGCACCTTAGTTACACTATACCGATGACCATCATGCATCGCCTTCCTCCCACGAGTCGCGAAGGGTTCCCAAGCCTACCATACCTAATCGACCAGGCTCGTTGCTTCGCCGAGCTCATCCAACTTTGGCTTGAATCGACGTCTCAAGCAAGCGAGCAGCAAGACACGGGTCCTGGCCATTCAGGGAGGCAGCACATCAACCTTCTGCAAGCTATCCACAGCTCCGACGGTGATCTGAAAGCATTCCACGACGTCTGCAGCTCTCTTCATGCGCGCACGCAAGAGTGCTTGAGCCGTGCGGAACGCGCCGAAAGGCCCAACACCCCACTGAGCTTTCGCTGGGACGAATTGATAGACCAACTCGAAAGACCGAGATCCTCCAATGACAAGGGTAATTCCTTCGACAAGGTCGCCGATCGCATCGCCAGCGATCCTACGATTGCCCCGCCACCTCACCTGGTAGCTCTGAGTTCTTCACAGTATAACCCCGTCTCCGATCTCCAGGAAACCGACGAAGACGAAGTCTCTTCGCGCGCATATGATACAACACCGACGCACTCCGGCTCGAATTCCACAGCAGCATTCGAAATGCCTCCACCCGCCATTAGACCCAAGAATCCTCGTCGCCCTCTAACAATTCAACGCCCAGCACATCGCCCAACTCGCCTGTCCATGGACTCTCCCACTGCCTCCGCCAGCCCGAGTGCCAGCAATGTGTCAAGCGCTGTCAGCAGCGACACAGAGCACACGACCGCCCTGCCTTCGTACCAACGAGAAGTCCGGCGTGAGCAGGCCGAGACCGCGGTTCAGCAGCAAGAAGTCTTCGCTGACCGCAAAGTCAAAAAAGAGCGCCGAGCGAAGACTTTGACGATGCCTACGCTGAGAAAAAAGAAGGATCGTGATAGTCAGAAAGGTGAATGAGCGGTGACGGAGCATCGAGTCGCGAGCATGAATGACCAAAGTCTGTCTTTGTCTGTGGCACTTTTGGCTAAAAAGACTGCGCAGGTCGATTGGAAAACGGCAAAACCCAAAGATACCTAGTCACATCTAGCGAGCGTTTTTTTCCTTTCCTTTTACATCTTAAACCATCTCCTTGTATTTTTTTTCATTGTGTCGAGGGCGGAGAGTGAAGCATAGCGGAGGAGGAAGTGCATCTAAATTCCTTTCCCAGATTTAGCATTGGCTTTTTCCCGGAAGAATCATTTCTTGGGATAGGGATGAAACGAGGAAGGAAGAGAAAGAGCCACGACGGAATGAACACGACTTCAGCGGAAATTTCTGGTCTAGGTTATTGGCGGACAGAAATACAAGGGTGGCGGCTTGAAGTTCGTCGAGACTAATGTATCGATGAATGGATGGATGGATGGATTGACGGATGATTGCGAACCGGGGGAGGAATGACCTTCTTTCTTGTTCTGTCGCTATACCACATTATCACTACTACCACTACCACTACACCATACTATACTAGAATACTCTGATCTATCGTATCATACCCCAACTTACTCGCACTGTCTTGGTTTGCTCCTCATCATTATTGTCTCCAAGTCTCTACTGTCCGCCCCTCCCGGCTCTATCGCGGTGCATCAGCTCCTCGGGCTTTGGCGTTCGTCGGCTTTAGGAACACTTGTGGCGTCGCGCGTTGGTGGTTCGGTACACTAGTCGGATAAAGTTGGAAATCTTGACAGGGGTTGCGGCAACTGATGAGTGGTTGGTTTTGACGTCGGGTGTATCTTGTCTTAGAGTTGAGCGACTACAACCTCGATGCCGTTGCGTTTATCAATTTGGGACTTTATATTGCGCTCGTATCATCAGCATGGTATTGGTTTGATCGATAGTGCACAATTGAGAACGTTCGATCGATGTACGCATGTCTGATTGATGCTGCGACTGATCTGTTTATATCAGCGCCTTTGGAATACTGTGGTTGACGGTGGACCGCTGAGGGTAATGAATCGATACAAGAACATCTTCATGTATTATTTTAGGCTGCGTGCTCTATCAACGGTATTGGGATATCTAGGTTGATGCTCGGCCATTGAGATAATCAACTTCAATCAACAGCATCTCCGTCAAATGGGCGATCACAGGTGACCCTGCCAGCATCAACGGTATGATCAAGTCGGTACAGCATCATTGAGATATCGTCTTCTGATCAATAGCACGTTCGTCACATCGACAATCAAGGGTACTCATATCAGCGGATTTGGTAGATTACAACAGCAGCGTTTCCAGCGAGAGCGTCAATCGTGCTTTTAGTATTGGGAGTTGATTGCTTTCGATAACTCCAAATGCACTGATATCACGCCTGTCATTATTGCCTAGTTGAGTGAAGAACAAAGAAGGCTGTGGCCGGAAACGGACAAGTCTCTTTGTTTGACGTTTGATGATTCGCTGAAATGTAATGGTTCGGATGTGGATGAGGTCGATGGCACTAGCACGTACACCGAGAGAAAGAACAGTCCTGTTGAAGCTGCAGCTACAGCAGCAATGATGGGTGTGGTCATTGATCGCGATGCTCGTAGTGCCACTGAATGAAAAAGGCTTCTTGGTAGTGGCGGGAGTCAGGAAATCCTCGCAGAAGCAGTTGAAGTGAGAGTACAAAGGACTTCATTTGCGGCTCGTGCCAATGGCTCTTTGTTAGCAATCTCGACAGCCAACAATGGTCATACCGGTGTCCCCCAATTCATATCAACGCATAGTCATCCTCTGAAGAACACTAATCACAAGTGACATTACTGCAGTCTGCCTTGCGTAGCCTTTCTCACCCGCTTCACCTACCTTCATCAGCCGAGCGTCGGTCGCTCCTTCCCTCTGAACGTGCAAACGGAAAAAGTGAGGCCTGCGTGTGGTTAACAACAAACTCGCTCTTCACTTCTCCCTTCCCCACCGACACACTTTTTGCAAACATATATTTCGGCACCAGCACCAGCGCCTCCATGACAAACAACCACGCGCGCAATAAGAGGAAAGTCGAGAAGAAACGCGCGGCAAAGCAGGAGAGACTGATGGAGAGGATGGAGAATGCGTGGGAACCGGAGCCGGCGTGGCCGGAAGTGAAGGAGACGGAGGAGAACGGTGAGCCGCTGGGAGCTCAAGGTGGTGTTGGATACACCGCTGACGAGGGCACTGCTGCTGCTGCTCCTGCTGAGGTCAAGGGTGAGGGCGAGGGTCCGCCAAGGCGGATTCGCAAGCCCAGAACCCGCCGAGGCGCAGGGGAGCGCGCGCGTGCAGCCGCGCTTACAGCACTCGCCGACGCCGACAACCAGGGTCTTCCTGGCTCTGTTATGGCTACCGAGGGTGTTGAGGCCGGCCAGGGCCTGCAGGAGACGGCGGACGCGTTTTGGGTCGACCCGCGCATCCAAGGCCTCCAGGTGCAGCACCAGCGCGAGCTGGCTGCCCTGGAGGAGGCTGTCGCATCGCGAGATGCCGCTGCGGAGGGGCGTGAGGCCTCCATCAAGAAGCTTGAGGACGAGCTCGCCGAATCCAAGGTCAGGATCCGCAAGGAGGAGAACGCCCTCGCGATCCAAACGCAATTCAACGACGAGTACCAGGTCCTGCTCGGCAACGAGCAGAGAGCCTTCAAGAAGTACCGCGACGAGCACGAGGAGATCATCAAGACTGCTCCAGGCAACGCCACCGCCCTCGCCCAAGCCCAGAAGACCCTCGCCAACGTTACCAGCGAGCTCAAGGACACTGCGGACGCAAATAAACAATTGATCGCGCAGAGAGACAACCTCATGAGCGACATCGTCCTGCTGCAAAATGCCAACGACCGCCTCGAGTCCGAAGTTGCCACCGACCGGGCAATCATTGCCACCATTGCGGACACCACCAATAACCTTGACGCGGAAATCGCCAAAGTCCACGCAAACTTCGAGCAGGCCTTCTCCGACATGGCCAAAGACCTCACCCTCGACGAGAAGTTCGCCTACGTCCGTGAGCAGCAGGAAGCCGTTGCCGCCGCTCGCCTTGCCTCCGAGTCCTCGCTACACGATGAACTCGAAGAGACCCCCGAACCAGCCGAACACTTGTCGTTCAGCAAGATCGTCAGCGTTGAGACCTCGCCTGTCGCTGCTGTCCCTGCTGCTGCCGCAAAGAAGCCACTCGCATTCAGCAAGATTTCGAGTGTCGATACACCACCGGTCGCCGCCGTCGCACCTGCCACCGCCGCACCCAAGAAGCCCCTGTCGTTCAGTGGCACCACAAGCGTTGAAACCGAGCCTGTCGCTCTTCCTGCCGCGCCGAAGCAACCAATGTCCTTCAGCGGTATCACCAGCATCGACTTCGCACCCGTCGCTGCGCCAGTTGCCTCTACACCTGCTGCTGCTCCTATCGCCGCGCAGAAGAAGCCGTTTGCTTTCAGCGGCACCACCAGCGTTGACACTGCCCCTATCGCCGCGC